>Ga0099824_1002575_pt1 | contig 26563 bp, 11 predicted proteins | sample SiratrowhiteBW_FD_76837 | JGI IMG/M metagenome (GOLD analysis project Ga0099824, IMG submission 76837) | Root nodule microbial communities of legume samples collected from California, USA - Siratro white BW | ecosystem: Host-associated > Plants > Roots > Nodule | place: USA: California...
AAATTAAATTAAATATATTTTTGTTAAATAAAATAATTATAAAATTTTTTGTAATTTTTTTTTTTTTTCTTTATTATATATTTTTATTTTTTTTTTTTTTTTTGTTTTATTGTAACTTTTGTTATTGTTTATCTTTATGGGGAAAAAATTAATTAGAAGAGTTCTTTAATTCAACCAATTCACCCCATCCTATTTGAGTTCTATTTTGTTTTATAAAAATATTTGAAATACAATTAATAAAAAATCATAATAGTGATCTACACAATTTTTTCACTAAAAAATTATACATAAGATTTTATAAATTAATTACTAAATGAATCATTTTAATTTTAATATATGAGTGTTTTTTGCATTGTCAGTTTATTAAATATTTTAAAAAATATATAGTTTTAGCAGTGTATGAGACATGCCGACTCATTAAAAGATTAACCTTGCAGAGAAACAGTGATATAAATATATTTATATGCACGTCAGACCTGCCCAAACACTACAAAACGTAATTATGACTATCATTAGCAACACACAAATTAAAATTAAAATTAAAATTAAAATTAAAATTAAAATTTTGAAAGAAGTTTGTTCCTGTATAATATGCTTAAGCATATTCAAAGATTTGTCATTAGCAACCCCCTAATATTCTAGAACCAACCTCTAATATCGATGCTATTTCTTCTGTTTTTATCTGTTTGTCTTGAACGCTTTGAAATTCAAAGCATACAACACGAAAAACGAAAAAAATTTAATGTTAAACTTTCCTCTCTACACAACACTAATTTGAGAGGAAATAGAAATGTAATCGATTATGTTTTTAATCATTAATAATATGTTTAATAGTTAAATTAACAAATAATATTATAAATATATTTAAGATGTTTTAATTAAATTATTGTATATGTGATTGATGTAAGACAAGTTGGATATTGAAATACTCTTCCCTGCAACTATATTTATTAAATTCGTGAATAAAGATTTAGTACAGACTCATGCTTAACTGACAATGGTAAATTGAAAATAATAACATGATTAAAGTGTTAATTAAAGTGTTGCATTAATAATAGTGGCAACGGTGATCATAACTATATTGGTGATAAATAATAATGACAAAAGAGATGGTTGTGGAGTTTATGATAAAACCTAAGAAAATTTGTGCATTTTAAGATAAAAACAATATTATATGAGTATTTAAGAGTAAGTCCTGGATGACAGCCAGAAGTGAACTTTTTAGGAAATATTATTTCAACATCAACCACCTCTTCCAACACTCTCCAATTGTACTAATCCAACAACCTCCATATATAAATCATGAACCACCATAAATAGTTCTTGAGCTACCATTTTTCTTTTTTATTAGATAAAAAGGAGAAGTACATAGTTTTCTATATAGTTGACAACTTATGTGGTTTGTAAAATAATTTAGACATATTTTGTTTGTATAAAACTTAAGGAGAGTATTGCTTGTTTATAAAAAGAATGTCTCATTAATCAAATCATTTTTTTATGCATCATAAAATATCCACATCTTATTGTTCTAATACATATATACATATATAAAAGTTCTAATCACATGTTGCTCTTCTCATATATACTTGAAAAGTTTATTTAGTATAGTAGTTCAATGGTTCTGAACTTACTTGACTAGCATCGAATAGAAGCTTACAGAAAATCTCCTTTTTAGAAAATTGAAACATAATGCTTGGATGGTGAGATCTTCTAATTGCTCATAATTAAACTCTAATATAATTTTTTTTAGACAAAATCAAACAACAAAATGGCTAGACAAATCACGACATACATGTTTCCTTATAACAATAAACTAATTTTATTTGTTATAGTAAAAATTGAGAAAATTGTTAAACTTATACCATCTAATTATTAGATGATATGATCTAAATAGTCTTATCTTAACCGTCTAATCAAAGATTTTACAAATAAAAAAAATCTAGATGACTAAAAAGTTTAATCATAACAAATAACTTATAATTTTAACGACCTATTATCTTGTTTTAAGTGTTTTGATTGAAAAAGACTATCAGACCAACATATGAAAAAGTTCAAGTTTTGTTAAGTCATCAAAATGTTTTCTCTCTCATGATTTTTAAAGTCACTCCTCAAAAGATTATGCAACAATAAATACAAGCTTAAGACAAACCTTTATAAAAAGAATGCATATTCAATTTTAATGTTTAAGATCATCTCAATAAGTCATCAACACATTAATCATTTATTTGAAAATGTTTGACAGTTAAGTGTATGATATAGGAATTTTTGTTAAAAGTTCTACTAACAAAATAGCTAATAGCTTAAATACATGAAGAAAAAGATTTGAAGACCCGTTTACAAGAAAATATTATTCAAAAACTTATATATATATATATCAAATTGGATATTTTCTCCATAAATTGAATTGTAAACTTATTTTATAATTTAATTTTGAAACATCATGTCCAATTAATATACACAAAAAATGTGTTTTACACATTAAATAATTTATTTTTGAAAATTTTCCTTAATTTTAAAATTATTATCTATTCTAATTCGTTTGTTTCTGATAAAATATATTATTTACTAATTATAAAGACACAATTACTCTTATTTCTCATTTTGAGATACATAGTTTTATCATTATATACTAAAATATATCTTTTACATTTTATATATTTTTAGATTTAATTATACATCTTATTATTTAACCGCCATTATTTTATGAATTTTACCAGTCTAGTTTGTTTAATACGTTTTACTGGTAAGTATTCAATTTTTATGCATTTTAGAAGTCAATTTAAAAAATTAATAATAAAATACGTGAAAATTAACTTAGATGATAAAATAATAATTAAATTATAAAGTATATAATTAAATGATAAAGTATATAACGCTAAATTTTATTTATAGTTAAAAAATTATCCTTATAGTATATGCAAAGCTTACTAGTTATCACAAATCATTAACTCCTAAAAACAATCTTTTTCTTTGATACTTTTTTCAGAATAATAAAAAATTCTTGGTTCATTTATATATTCTCCCTTTGTTCTCTGACAAATGAAATGTAAGGTCTCACTCTGCTATTCCTCAATGTGTCTGCTACTATTTGACAATGAACCCAAATTCAGTCACGTGAAAGTCGAAAATTGTCATTACAACAAACAGTGTCCCTGCAAAAGCATTTGTTCCTCCAATATTCTATCATCCAAAAACTATACATATAAATTGATGTAGAATAGTTTCCATGAATCTAGGTGTTGGTGTCCACTCCTCGAAAGTGTAGGTCAATTTTGATTCCTCAAAGGGTCTTGTCACGTTGGAATTAACATTTTCTCACTCATTATCTTTAAGTTTGAAAAGCCAATTTTAATGAGTTTCTAAGATAAATTCATAGTTGAATCTTAAAAGGCCTATATTTTTAGTTGAGATTGTAGTTGGTTCTCGATATCTAATGTAGGTTTACTCTAATGCAAAGTGATATAAGTATTAATCGAAATGGTTATTTATTTAAGTGTGAGTTTAGTTTAATGAAAATGAGAAAGTTAAGTTAATATATAAGAAAGAAAACTCAAATGTTTTGAGGTTTTGGATTAAAAATGATTTTATTTTTTTGTCTGGGTCTTATTCGAATCTCATTGTTGTGAGATCTCTTTAGTGTTTTTTTTTCGATTTTTCAGTAAGTGGTATCAGAGCTGATGATTGTAGTGATGACCGACTCAGACGAGTACAGTTTGATCTCTATATCAAAATGGTCTTCATAATGCAGGTTTCAGACGAATATGTACCAATTTAAAAGAGAGACTTTCACTTTATAGAGATATTGTTAGATTCTAAGTATGAGTTTACATTAGTGAAAAATGAAAAATTTGAATAATCATATAACAAAATAAGACTCACAAACTTAATATCTTAAGATTTTTGGTTAAATATGATATCATTCTCTTCTTATATAGATCTGATTTTGTTCTATTCTATTTTGTCTTACAAATTTACATGTTGCGATAAAAGGGAAACAAAGAATCTTGGTGGTTAAAAATTTATAATTAACTTCAACTGTCTAAATCTTCAAGGAGACTTCTCTAGTATACATAGGTTGTCCTAACAAACTATTACTTGTAGCATGATGGAAATCCTGGGGTATTCTTTACTTATTTTTCTTGAAATTCCACAAAGAGAGAAATTTTTCTTGTAGCATGTGTATTCTTTAGCACTTTTTTTCTTTCTTACAGAAAATATCAAGAAAGTGAAACATATTCGTATAGAAAATCTCCTAAATTGTCCATAAAATATGAAACGCTGAGAAAATTTGTACTATATACATATTCAACTAAAATTGAATTTCAAGATACTTAATATATATCTAATATCAGAGATTGTGTATGATGACAACGTGTATATATATCTTCGCCTTTAAATCAAAATGATAAAAACTTTTTACCAGTTAAAAATATGAAAACTTTGTTAACGTGCATGAGGATTATGTTCAATTCTTCATATATTATTATTCGATATTAAATCTCGTCACTTAATAAGAAATAATTGATTTTTCTCTTTAACTATTTAGTATTATGGGATCTTTTTATTACCCACAATAATCTTCTCCATAAGTGGTGAACTTTATTATGATATTAATTGTTATATTAAATATTTAGTATTAGGTAAAAAGTTATAACAGATAATAATATTTTATCTCTTTTTTTTCTATTTTAAAAGGTAAGAGTTTAAGTGTCAATTTTCATAATTATGATTTGATTTATTTAATAATTGATACATCAAATGTATTTTCTATTTTTTTCTCTTTCAATCTCAAATTTGTTAGATGGTATGATTTAGTTAATCATGACATTTAAAGTTTAGAGTTTGAAATTTTATTATAGTTTTATACTTAAAAGATGTCTTAAAAGACTAAGGAGAAAAAGTGTATATAAATAGTTTTATCTGATTTTATTCTAAATAATGTGAGATTAGTAAGTATATATAAATCATTCTTTTAACATAAAATTAAAAAAAAAAATTTCACCAACTATTTCTATTTTAAATCTATTCAATTAACATTGATTAATCATCGAATTCGAAATCAGAATAAATTCATTTATTAATATGATTTATTAAAATTGATATTTTTGGGTCTGATATATCTATTACTCTATAATACTTTATCAATAATATCGATAAAGTATTAATACACAAACTAATATTTTTGTTGATGATAATTATTGAAGTTTTTTTAACAATGTAAAGATGTGATTTTATCATAACATCAGAATTATATATGTACTATGTTGTGATACGTCTGTCACGTATTTTGTTATTTTCAAAATAAACATATCAATACATGGGATACATATATATCTAATACATTGTACTCATGCATAATATGTATATTATTATTATTGTTTATTATTATTCATAATTATCCGTGAACTTTGTTGGAGATGGAAGCAAATGAAGAGGAAGATAGAAGTTGTCTAAGATGATGGCACACGAATCTGGGACTTTTGATTGTGAGTGTTTCTTTGTCCGTTGTTCGTTTTGTCGTTGGACACCCACCACTCTTTAACGTCTAATGCTTCTAACCAATTTCCTCCATTTTTACTGCTCACTTTTTGACTTCTTTTCCCAAACTCAGTGTCAATCACGTCTTCTCCCTCTCACTACACAATCGTGATTCGGGAAAAGCATCAAAGTAAAATTAACCCAGCTTTTTGACAAAACAAAAAGGTGATGGCATATTAGGTTAGAATTCCTTTTTGGGTAATAAGGTTGAACCAAATTCACATGAAGGAGGTGGATTCTAATCTTTAGCAGTAAGATTTTGTTTTGGGGGCAAAAGCATGGTTTTGTCTCATTAATAAAATTAAAATATGGTTTTAGTCTTTTAGAAAATTGTCATTTTTTTCCAATTTTCAATTTGCTTTTTTAAAATTGTTATGATGTTGCTAAAAATACATTTTGAAAATAAAAAGGGAGTATTTTCAAATTAAAAGAAGGAATACTTAAAAATTCTTTTGAAACTCTTTATTATCAAGGAAAAGTTAAATATAACCCTAACACAATTGAAAACCTAATACAAGTGGTTGCACCGGGGTTATTATTTTTTACATAAGATATGGGTGATTGCAGACTCCACGGGTAAAATCTATTTAGTTCTCGGACCATGATTTAAAAATTCATACCATGTTATATGAAAGAGGTCTACACATTTTTGCCTAAAATCCCAACTCTAGGTTAGGTAATACTTTCTCAACTATGATATATGAAAGACATTATACAAGTTGGCCAGGTATGAAAGTTTCATAAGCCACTAAACCTATTCTCCTAAGAATGTGATGGGTCCAAAGAACTTAAAAGTCAACTTCTTTGACTTGATAACTTTTCTTACACTAGTGTAGGGTGAAACTCTAAGAATATATATTTTTTCACAAAAAAATTTAAAGATCTTCATTTCTTATTTGCATAAGACTTTTGTCTATTCAAAAAGGTATCTATCCTCTCATGTATTAACTTGACTTTCTCAGTAATCTCATGTAACAATTTTTGTCCAACAAATAGGATCTCTTCATTCTGATACTATCAAAAGGTGTACTATACTTTTTGTCATATAAAGTTTCATAAGGTGCATTCTAAAACTTCTTTAGTAGCCATTGTTTTAAATGAACTTCATCAAAAGAAAATCTCATCCCAACTATTCAAACGATCCAATACAAAAGTCTTTTTAAAAAAAAAAAAATCCTCAAATAACTGGATGATAAACTAAATTTAGTCTCATACTAGTCTCTAAAACTTCTCGTAACATTTCTCAAAATCTTGACATCAACACACAATCTTTATAAGATACGATTATACAATGTTAGATAGTATCTTATGAAACGTGACAATCTCACTTATATAAATATATGATAGCTTTTGCATTGAAATTCTTATAACTATTGACAAAAATTTGTATAAACTTAGTCAAACGATAAACTATAATCCAAACAATAAATACTTTTCTTTATATATAATATATGAATAATAAATTTCATTGAAATATTATCCTATTTCTTTATGTATAAAAATACAGTTGATATAAAATAATTTCAAGTAGTTGGTATTTTACTTTTAACTTTTGATAAATTAAACAAATACATAATTGTCAAATCTCTTTATATCAAAGATAATCAAACCTTACAATAATAGAAAATAACTTTTTAAAAGTGCATTTAGTGAAATGAGGTGATTGAGAAGAATATTATAAGACCCTACCAAATTTTAAGAATAAATTTTATTAAATAAAAATCATAATCACACCTTGCCTATTTTGCAAGAAAAAAATTATGTCTTCTATCTCATTTTCTTTTTCTTTTTCTTTTTCTTACTTATAACTGATTATTTTATGAAAAAAGCATTTTTTTAAAAAGAAATTTTTAATTAAACATATCCATAATTAAACAACACCATCAACGTAACCGTACTTAGAGTTTTGTATGTAAGTTTCTTTTCTATCCATTTCAGTTAATTTTAGCCGCCTTAAATAATTTTACTAATATATTCTGAAAGACAAAATATCCTATCATTATAGTTTACCTCCAATCAAGTCTTGATTGCACCTGGGATGATTCCAGACACGTTTCTTCAACTTTTTGGGTTTGCACAAAATCAGGAACCACTCCACAATTTCATTTGTGATTTTGGTTCATGCATGTGCAAGAGCAGTGGAGTTTAAAGGTAAGTGAGAAAAAGGGTTTAAAAGCAGATGCGATTACACACCATCTGTACCATGATACTTTTTTTCACTTTAGTTTTTTTCATTTTTCTAAAAATGTACTCTTTTTAATTTTGTAAATTATAGTTTTAACTATATAATTAATACAATGTGATTTATATTGAAAATGAGATACAAAAATAATTAAAGTTAATGTATATATAATATTAAATATTTTTAATCAGTATGTTATAATGTTATAAATGATTATTATTTTGAAAAGGATTAATTGATTTTTATAGTGAGTTACAATTTGAGGATGGAATATGAAATTGTCAATTTGGAGTATGCTCTCCAATTGAGAGATTAATATAAACATCAGTGGAAGGATTAAAAAAAGAAAACAAAGAAAGATAGATAGGGCATAGATTTGGTAGTTATTAAGATTTTGACTTTGAATCTTGTTCGTTTCTAATGCATTAATCAAACTCTTTGTGCAAAAGTGAAGGTTTTGGATAAGGTATAGTCATTTTAAAATAATGTATTTGATGACCTTTTAGTGTTCAATTATGACTGATTCCTTTTGTTAAAGGTGATGTTCTATATCAAATATTTTATTAAGGAATAAAAGATCATGGAATAAGAAAAGTTTAACAAAAAATTACTACCTCTTAATCTCACTCAATATGCATTTATCAAATTCAGGAAATTAATCAATCAACCCATATAAAAAAGACATGAGTTGCAAAGATTAAGAAGAAAAAAGATAAACAAACCCTAAATCCACAATCACCAAATCCTATAAAAGAAAGTAAAGAGAAAAAAAAAATCTAAAAATTGGTTAACTTTTTTTATAGCCCAAAATTCCTAGACGAATCTAAAATATTTTGTACAACAACACTAGCTCTAGCTGAAAACATTTTTATAAGAAAATGAAAAAAGTTGATATCAGTAAAAATAATTGTTAATATCCAAATTATGTAAAATTTATAGTTGTGATTTATTATGTTTTTAATGGTGAATTGATAACTAGGACATGTAGTGAAAACATACATTTAATTCTCAATATCAAAATCCTATTAAATTTAAAAAATAAAGATTAAAAAGCATTAAGTGTAATACAATTAAACAATTAAATTCAAAAGTTTCTTAGTTATATTTCTAATTTCAAGTTAGGTGGTCATATTTGTTTACATTATAGTATTGATAACAAGTAAGAGCTCAACCTGAAAATTAATATTTCATATTAGATTAAAATTATAATTTTTTTAAATAATATCCAATTCAATAATTAGTGTTCTGGTAAGAGACTGGTTAGTTCAAATAACAATAATATCTTCCTGTGATCTTCTTCTAATTATAATATCTGACTAAAGTCTTGTTGTGACTTTCTTGAGTTCTACTATTCTAAATGAAAATATTTTGTTGTTAAGAAAAAAATGTTACACGATATATTCAATAACAAAAGTCAAATTATAATCAAATAGTAATGTTTAAGTTTAAATAGAAGGAATTTACATTGATTATTAACTATAGTGTTTTTCATTATAAATATTCGGGATTGTGTAATATTATTTCGTTATTCTAAGGACTTATAAAATGTTATTCAATTATAATTAACATTAAGTGATTATAAAATAAGAAAGGAAATATTGTCCCGCTTTTTGTTTATTTTAATTTTGAGTATTCGAAAAGCATGGGTTTTTTTGAAGGAGGTAAAGGCATCACTTTGCATTGAAACATGGAAGACTACAAAAAGATAATGAGTGTGCATACTTACATGGCAAGATTCTAAAAGAAAGAAGGATAAAGCGAATGAAAAAATCTTTCATACCTTCAGTTATGTTCAAGGGAACATAAAAAATTAAGTGATTATACTTACTCTTTCAGCACCAATAGTTTTATATAAAATGTAATTTTTGTGCTGAATTATAGTTATGCAATATCTAGATTATTTATGTCAAACCTTATAACAACAAACAAAAACAATAATAAGAAGATAAAAATAAATTGTTTTCATACATTTTTAAAGTATAAATTACATTAATTTTGATATACATAAATAAGTTATTAATTATTTTAAATTAATGTAAATTTTATATATGAGAAGAACAATAAATTTTGAAACATTCATACAAAATTGAATAATGTAAATGTAAGCTAAACTAATTCGATTCTCACATCTTTTTTTTTTTTTTTTATACTAGAAAACTTCCATAAAATTTAAGATCAACCGTGTGTATCAATCTATCTAATTTATTTATATTTTATATTAAATATTACTTCCAATTTAGATGTAAGTTTTATTATTAGAGATGATAAAACTAATTCATAATGTGCGTAAATTATATTTTACAAACCATTTTATAAGATTGGATTATACTTAAAATTTACTTTTCAAACTTTATTATAATAAACACAAATATAGTTTTATATATATATATATATATATATATATATATAAATGCAGCAGAAGATGGTTGTGGTGTTGGTCTCTTCCCCTTTGATTAGAATTGGAGGGTTTAGTGGCATTGATGCATTAAATGGAGGTTATTGTCAAGTTTAGAAGTGGTAGATGAGGAGGAAGCTTTAGAGTTAGGGTTGGTAGTCCCCACCCACCGAAACTCAAAGACAACCTAAGTGTCGTTGTGTCAAAAACTGATTGCATGGAGGGTGGGGTTTGTACAAACACATAACATTGTAGCCAAGCCAAAACCATTAAGAATGGAAGCAGAACAGTGTCTTGTGTGTGTGTAATATGGTACTCTATCTGCGGTCCCCAAAACCAATGGTTGGCAACTCATGTGCTTCCTATGCAAGACATTGCCTCTTTCCTAATGTGGACCTCATCTTGCCCTACATTTCTTCTTTCTTTCTCTATTACAAAACCTAATTTCAAAGATTAAATAATCGACCTGATAAATACTATAAAGACTAATTATATTGTTGAAAAAATCGAACTGGAAAATACTAGAAAGACTAATTATATTGTTGAGAGAAAATCGAGTTAAAAAATACTGAAAGATAAAAAAGATAGTAGTCAAACTAAACTTATATAAAGAAACGATATTACTTTTAACCTAATAAAGAAATTGCTTTGCACAATAGGTTTTTTTTTTCTTCTTCGTCTAATTTAATTTCTTTGAACATATTTCGTAGATTCTATTATCTGTTTGTTCAAGTATAAGGTTCCTTACATCACTTTCGTCGACCTCAAGACCTCCAAACCCTACTCCTCTCAACTTCACTTACAAACATGAAATACCTCTCTTTAGTGCATATGTCGAAAATATTAAGGCTACAATTTTTATTCTGCTTCATTAGATTGCCCCTTCTTCTTTTTTTAATTGCCCTAAATACTTATAAAAAGGCACATCAAACTCAAAGTCAGTGAGACATTGATCCATATTAAATGGGTGTATAAATAATTTGTGTACCTCTAACATGCATGTTATTTTCGTCACTATATAGGTGTGTCCTTGTGAAATTATGTGTTCCCTACTATGCCATATTCTGCACGGTAATACAGTGACTAAGTCAAGTCATACATTCAAATTGACTGGGTTTTCCACAAATTTTGGTTACTTAGATGCACATCCAAACATTCACTTGGACGTGGGAATGTTTTTGGAGAGGTTTGTTTAGAGTAAATCTAACCAGTTAGTGGCAACAAAACATGAGTGTGAAGAGATTGAAAACTCAATCTCATGAAGGACACCTTTGAATTTAAAATTTAGGATTTAGATTCAAGTAAGAAGTCATTTGTACATGTGAATGTACAAATTCAAATCTTACTTAAAAGTTAATTCAAATCTTACTTTCAAATAAGTTTTAGTCTTGGTTATAGCCATTATCCATTAAGAATATGATTAATTAACTTAGGGTTGATCCAGGAAATTTTTTTTTTTTATAATTTGATAGAAATAACTTTTTCCTTTTAGAAAATTGATCCACTAGTTCTTCATGGTATCATCTATACGATATGTATTTATATATTCTGGCTATAGTCTAGACAAAATGTATAGACAAATAAATGGTTTTGGTTTGTGGAGTAGACAATCATGTATAATCTTGTGTATCATGGTGTTTTATTTATTTTTCATTAATATTGATTTAACATCTTTAAAAACATAACTTCAAGACTACAAGATTCTAACTCCCAATATTATTGGTAAAGTTTGCTTGATTTCATTGCCATTGCATTACTATATGTCTTTTTGTATTTGTCACTTGGTAAAAAATTGTCCTAAGAAAATTGGTAAATAGGATTTTCCCCATGTCCTTCATTCGTGCCCAATCTATTCAAGCCCTTCCTTATTAAACTGAGCATGTCCTTCTCTTTAGGGTTGTGTTTAGCCAGTTTAGGTAACACCATTTCAAAATTTTATAATTTTTTTATCATCAACCTTTTAGAAAATTTAAAATTATTGTCTAGATAAAGTAATTAAACTCTCTGAATATGATGATTTTAGTAACTTACACGTTTGTCTAATAACAAGAATAAACAAAAAAATATATCTATGTTGTATTTATTCACTATTGTTTAAGTGAAAATATTTACAAGAAACTTATAATTATTATTATTATTATTTTGGAAAATAAGAGATGATTATTAGTTGAAATATTTAAACATTAAGTAAAACTAAAATAATTAAGTTCTTCCTTTTCTTTCTTTGTGAAACTCCCCCATCCAAACGTAAGTGATAGTACTTGACTTGACATTATAATTATGTACTAATACTTTCTTCTGGGTCGTCTATAATAATGGTTTACTGGATCATGTTCACCCCACTCACCAAACAAATCCTTAACTTTTAGTACATGGTCCTACATATGTAGGGCATCAACCTCGCGTTCAAACTACATAATTGAGCTCAAATCTCTCCATAATTGATTACACATAGATAGGGATGGTAACACACTAGGTGAATATAAGTTTCAATATAAAAATTTATATTTATTTTTGTTTTTTATATTCGATTTTTGATATAGCATTTGTGTTTCAAAAGCCCTTTTGTCTATATTTTTATTAAAGGTTATTTTTATAAAAAAATAAAAAATTGTATTAAAAAGTTTTAATATTATTAAGAATTCAACATTAACATGACATGTATTTTTTTCTTAACTAGTACAATTTTGCTAATTACATCATTTTCTAAAATTGCGTTGTACTATGTGATTGTTTTCACATGAACAGAAAAATTTAAACTAATATTTTCAAAATTCTTAAACTAAACTTTTGCATGCTTATAATTTTTTTAGCTGTTTTTCCTTTTAAATTATCAAAACCATAATCATATTTTAACATTATATTATATTTTCGAAATGTATAATATAGAAGTTACTCTTTTCCAAAACTAGATTCTAAAAAGGCAATTGCTTCCTCCACTTCCACAATTGTTCCTGCACCCATCACTTTTATATAATATCAAAATTATCCTTGGCAGAATATACTAAAAGGCAAAGTGGTTCACTGAGTGGTAGTGACAAGTAGATTTTCTAGTAACAAGTAGATTTTCTGGCTTGGTAAAGGGTGCTACAACAATCTTCTCCTGCAACCTTGTCTTGCAGCATTGAATGTTGGTAAATTATTTTATTTTGTTTGGTTTAAGCTTGGTGTAGAGGTGTAAGATTCGATTTTTCATTTAATGATTATGGAAAACGAAATCCATAATAAAATGTAGGTGGGTTAAATACGTTATGAAAAACATTTTTCATAATAGAAAATTATTGTGTTACGAAAACTATTTTTTGTAAGTGAGGGGGTGTGATATGAGTGCCTACGAAAACTGTTTTCCGTAAGAAGAGAAAATAATTACGGAAAAAGTTCTCCATAAGAGAAATTGTTTGTTACGGAAAACATTTTCCATAAGAGGAAATTCAGTTTATGGAAACCTTTTCCATAGAAGGAGAAAGTGCATTATGGAAAACTATTTCCATAAGAGGAACAAAAAGTCTCTTATGGAAATCGTTTTCTATAATACACTTCTCCTATGAAAAATATTTTCATAAACTGGATGAAAACGTCTTCCGTAACAACAAATTTCTCTTATGAAAAACTTTTTCCTCAATTACTCTCTCCTCTTACGGAGAACAGTTTTCGTAGGCACTCATCTCACACCCCTACTTAAGGAAAACAGTTTCCATAACGCAATAACCTTCTATGAAAAATGTTTTCCATAATGTATTTAACTCACCCATATTCTATTATGGATTTCATTTTCTGTAAACCTCTACATGATGCCTAAATTAAGCAAAATAAAATAACTTACTTACGTTCATAGCTGCAAGAGAAGGTTGTAGGAGAAGATTGTTGCAACACACTCTACCACCGTACTCGCTGAAAAATCTATCATCACCACCACTCACCACTTTGCCGTTTAATATATTCTGCCAAGGACACTTTTGGCATTACATAAAAGTGATGGGGTGCAGGAAGCAATTGTGGGAGTGCAGGAAGCAATTGCCTTCTAAAAATTAGACGAGGCCCACTCATATATATCAACATATCAAAGCCCATAGACTCAAAAGACTGGGTTTTTCTCCCTCCACCTCTTTACCCTTTTTTTTCTCTTATCTGCACACAAGCTTACCAACGTGACATTACCATTATATATCTTGAATGTATTTCAAATTATGTAATAAAAAACATTTAAAATATGTAATTTAAAATATAATTTTGTATTGTATAATTTGAAATACGATTTTTGACTATGTAATTTATAATATTACACCAAATTGCATAATCTGAAATAGGAGTATGCAATTCTAAATATGATTTTGGATCAATTAATTCATAATTTTCGAATTATACTATTTTAGATTATGAACTCTGAAATGTATTCTACATAGTTTTGAATGTGTAATTTGAATCAAGATTATATAACGTAGAATATGACTATGAATTGTGTGTTTAGAACTCTATTCTATATTAAATAATTCAAAGTAGGATTATGTAATTTAGAATATAGTTTTTTATTAAGTAATATAGAATAAATCCTGAATTGCATAATTTTGAATAGGATTGCTTTCAAGATTACCTTATCTCGAATGTAGTTTTGGATTATCGAATCTAAAACATTATTATTCTGAATTATATAATCTAAAGTATATTCTAGATAATTCTGAATTATAAAAATGTCTCATACTTCATATTTTAGAATATAATTTCGAATTGATTATGAAATGTTATAACAGAAAGAATTGATCATTTTGTATATTATGAGGGTCAAAAGACATTATAGAGGTGTAGGAAGAAAATCCCAAAAACATGTAGACTAAACTTGTCAAGCGGTCCAAGAAGAAGAAGACTCAAAACTTAGATTACTAGTCCAAACAAATAAAATCAGAACAGATGACATCCGATCACCTTCCATTAGCTTAACAACTTTGTTAAAGTTACCATTTTTGAGTTTTTCAAATAGAAAAAATGTCATTTCCTTAGAAATGATAAACCAAGTTTCATCATAGAGATTAATCAACAATAAATTACATTCAAAATGTAATTTAGAAATGGTACTAATTTGTTCTTACACTAATTGCTAAACACTGCTTGAGGCTGTGATAAGTGCTAGTGGTATGTTTAGAATTCCTTAGTGCTTAAGAACTCATTTAACACTTACAAAATAAAATCTGATTTACCCTATAAAACTTTAGGTAGTTATCAAACAAGTAATGCAAATATACTTGGAGAAAGTCTTCAACACGTAGATTTGACATTTCTAAATAATTCAAATTCACGTAAAAGAATGGTTAATGGAGTTGGCTGAGTCAGAAAACATTGAGACACATGTTTCATTGTTGGTGGAGAAATGGGATTGAGATTTAAGCATGCAAATGGTATCATGGCAACACCAACTACTTCTAGTGATATAATGGGATGCCATGAGTACGAGTAGATGGTGATTGAGGTGAGACATTGGTAGCTGATATATCTCTATGAACTATTGAAGGAGTGCAATGATGAAGATATGAAAGAACATGTGCACTGTCTTTCACAAAGTTAACCCTTTTTTTCCAGTCCAATTCCAGCTTCTACATCATCAAACAAGACAGAAAACAAGCTTCTTATCTCCATGTACTCATAGATAAGAAACATAATGATTCTTTTGTGCAAGAAAAGTCCAAAGAGTTTCACAACATGATGCTTTTTACTTCTGATAACACCTTTACCTCATTTCTGAAACTCTCATCAAAGGTCATTGTGTTTTTTCAAGGCAACAATCTTACCACTTGGTAGATGTGCCCCATAAACACTTCCAATGTTTTATGTCAAAGTTATCAGTTACTCTAATTTTGTCTTCATAGGCTATGCTTTCATCATAGTTTCATATACAAACCAAATCCCACTCTTAGTGTCTTTTGTTGTCTCAGCATGTTTGTTATTATGTACCAAAAGTTAGATCTTCTTTGTTTCTTATGTACCAAAAGTTGCGATTCAATTAGTATTTTAAAAGTCTAAAACACCAATATAACTTGTAGTATTTAATTGCAATAAATTTTAAAATTATTTCATATCTTTGAAGGATTTAGTGTAAGAGACAACAGAATAGAATAAATGAGACGTTACATATTTAAACTAGCTTAAAAAGTAGAAAAATGAATGATTTTTTTTGTGTTTTAATAAGTCTCCTTTCAAATACTTTTTACCAGAAAAAAAAAAGAATAAACAACTTTATAAGTTATACATAAATTAATATTTTCTAAAAGTTTACCTTTTTAACATATGCATAAGCTAAACTTATCCTGTAAAAAGCTCATTTTATTTTTCTCTAGGGAGAAAACTTACATCTCCAACCCTATGAAGTAAATGATTTTCAAGAAAGAAATTCCATAACTCTCTCCCTTTACCAAAAGAAAAAGAAAAGGGAAGAGAAGAAAAGGCAATTCTTGCACTGCAATTATGAACAAAAAGCTTATCTTTTTCTGATCTTCCAGAAAGCAAGGGCAGCTGTTTCTCCAGGACAATGAAACAAATGAAAGGACAAAAGGAAAGAATATTAATGAAACTGTACACACCAGTGCAAAGGAGCTGTTCCATACACAATAATATACAATCTAACATCTATAACTAACTATAACAACAAATAGGTATATAAACCATCCCAAAGTAACTGGTTCCTGTTCCATGTTTTTCATGAAAAAAGTAGCAGCCATCAGAGCTCTTACAAAACTCAAGAGAGTGCAAAATTTCCCAGTTAACTTGTGTTCTTCATTCCATCAATTCTTTGAGATTCCTGGCTCTACTACACTCATTGGTTCCTTCTGCCATTGGACTTAAAATCTGCATTGTCACTCTTGTCTGTATCAGAATGAGCCTCCACCTCCATGTTTCCTGCCTGACTCTTCCTGCGTCTTCGATCCTGAAATGCCATTCACAATGTTTGAGAAACAACACACTGCAAACAAAGATGTAAACTTTAATATGTGATGAGTTCAAAGAGCCAAAGGGGTCCCAAAATAAATGTCGCTTTTTCCTTTTGTTTTCATTCTCTTTGTGCTCCCTGCATCCACACTTTCCCTTTTGTTTTGTTGAACCTTTTTACATGTTGTTGAAGGAAGCTAATATAATATCATGTAACAGAAATTGGAAAAATATTGTGATGTTGAAGGTGAGAATCAGAACTCAAACCTCTCTAGGTATAGGATATTCCTCTGATTCAAGCATGCGGACAACTTGGCTCATCCTTGGTCTTTTTTCAGCATCTGGATCAACACACCTCAAGGCAGTCAAGAGGGCTCGTTTAAGGGCACTTGTGGATGGCCTAGTCTCGATGTTGGGATCCAACACCTCTTCTGACCGTCGAAAACCTACCATCATCTTCAGCCAGTCGACCAAATTTACCTACAAGATCGACCTGATAGTGTTAAGGAAAGTCCAATGACTATGAAGAATCAAATTGTAATCTACATGTGCATGCAAACCTTACTGTAAAAACTGATTTTATAGGATTGAATTAAACTTAATCCTGCTTTCTAACAAAAACAAACTAGTCTGTAAAACAGTGAAGAGAGTGAATGTACATGCCTCGGCTGCTGGTCGGCTATAATCCACAGGGTCTCTTCCTGTAATTGCTTCCAGGAGCAATACCCCAAAACTGTAAACATCACTCTTCTCATTTAGCAAGCCAGAATTGGCATATTCTGGAGCTACATATCTGGGAAAATGCAATGAAAACAAGAAAAGAAGGATAAGTTAGAGGCATTTTCAGTTTCTATAATACTATGTGTAAAAGAAATGATCAAATTAGTCAAATTTAGAGTGCAAATGATATGTGCTGTGAGATGGTGGAACTGAAAATTTGAGGTGCTTGTCATAAATTTTTAGGCAAAATGAAACACTTAATTATTCTCTTTGTTCAGCAAGCCAGAATTGGCATATTCTGGAGCAACATATCTGAAAATGAAATGCAAGCATATAATAGACTATGATAATTTTGTGCGTAAATGATTATCTGCTGTGTTTTGACAGAACCGTCATAAATTTTTTACGCAAAGTGAACTACCTTATAGTGTATATGGAATGTATATGTTCTAATCATGATTAGACTACATGCATGAGATCACTGAGCAAAATTAAGCCAAAGATTGTGCTTGCTTCGGGAAATGATGTTACATTCTTGGGAATAAATCCCCAGGAATGATATTTCTGAAAATATGGTATGTCCATGTTTGATATATTACATCATTTAAAATGTTACATGCCCATTTTGACATTCCTGGAATGTAAATGTAAACCTTCAGACAAGATCCCATAGAAGTTAATAATATAATTTCTCAATTTTCAGTGTAAAATATAACAAAATAATAAATCATGCTTAGTTGTGTTGTGTACATCACCATGCCTAACTAAACATTTATAAAGAAACTAACTTTTACACAGAAAACAAACAACTTCCAATTAACAAGAAGCTTACCCGAAAGTGCCCATTACTCTGGTTGTAATATGACTTTTTCCAGCACCAAGTAACTTAGCCAGCCCAAAGTCAGATATTTTGGCATTAAAGTCCTCATCAATTAGAATATTGCTCGACTTAATATCTCTATGCACAACTTTTGGCTCAATTGCCTCATGCAAATAAGCCAGCCTACAAGATAATCAGAGATCAACATAAATACCCCTAAAAGAAAATGAAGCTGAAGACAAAGTAGATTAATTTGTTTTCAGGAAGCATACGCTTTGGCTGTTCCAAGGAGAATTTTTATCCGAGCATCCCAAGTAAGAAAGCCATGCTGCCGCATGGCCCCGTGAAGCCACTGCTCTAAATTGCCATTGTTAACATACTCATAAATCAACAACCTGAAATTATTAGGAGGGTCAATAAAATCTACAAATAATATAAAGCAGTACTTAACATGAATAGGAAAATGCAAACAGTACTATAGACATACATGTCAATTACCATGAATTTTCATCCTAGAAAAAACTTCTGGCCTTAATTGTTCAAACCAATAGATTTGTAAATCAGAATAATGGAGACATTACCTATGAGTGCCTTCAATGCAGTAACCCAAAAGTCGAACTAAGTTCTTATGCCGCACATGACCAATAGCCTCAACCTCCACCCTGAATTCCTTTTCAGCTTGTCCTCTGCATGATGAATATCAAAAGTTATGAGATAAACAACCTGCATCAGGAGTGTTCTAACAAAACACGAAATATGACATTGTATAAACTAATCTAAAATTACAACGAACACAATGGCTGCAATGCAACATAACAAGCTAATGACAAAACTTACAAATTATTGAGGAGCTTCTTGATGGCCACAGGACTCCCATTGATTAATTGACCTCGATAAACAATTCCATATCCACCTTCCCCAATAACATTTTCTTTTGAAAATCTGTTTGTAGCAAGTTCTAGGTCCCTTAATGTAAACCAGTGACCCCAGCCAAGCTGTGAGAATTCAGGCAGACCAGACAAAGGGGATGGTGTGGTTATAGGATGCAAAGAAGACCTATAAGAAGAAATTCCCTTAGCACCACTTTCTTCACCTGATTGAGAGCCATTAGAATCTTTCTCTAGATGATTAAATGAGCCTGATTGACTACTATTGTCCCCATTCTGTGTTTGATTCAAAACCTTTTCAGTCTCCCCTTCACCAAATCTGTCATTCAGACTCATAAAAGTACCATTCTGAGGATGATTATTTGCTGAAACCTGATCAACTCTGATTTCTTTGATCTCTTCTGAAACAGCTAACACATGACTAAGTGGAAGCTTGCCATTGACTCTTCTGAACTTCTTTCTTAAAGTGAGACATGTTGATAGCACCACGAGAATGATTACGATGAATAACCCAACTATTATTCCCATTAGCACCCACACCTTCAAACCAAAAACAAAAGTTTTCTTGGACAACCCCGAATTCAGATCAGATGCCATTTTGCTGCTGCCAAACAAATCTGCATGCGTCAGAGTTCAAATACTTGAGGGCACTAAGATGCACACAGAAAATCAAGTAGCAAAAAATAAAACATTTGACCAGACTAGCAATGGATATGAATTATGCATTCACCAGATTTGACAAAGTTGTTGCACATCCACCTTAAAAAATGTCAGCAACAAACTGAACTATCTTGCCAACATACACACAAGTAACTAGAAAAAAAATTTAAAAATTGGTTACATACTAACAGGAGCTCATTTCCCAGAAAAAGATAAATGCGGAAAAATTTTGGAAAAATAAACTCTGCATCTTGGTTTAGTGTTCACATCCCTAGTAAATGAAGCATATATGAAGGGGAGAAAAGTCTTTGATTTCAAACTTATTGCAAAATACGAAATCGTGATAAGCCAAAATAGCATAAAAACAAAGAAAAATGCTTTTTTAGGACACTGAAAACAAAGTATGCGAGAAGGACCGGACTTTGTTCTCTTAGTACTCGAGAGGACACAAGCCTAATAAAATTTCAAAATTCAGCAAACCCAAAATAATTGAGCAAGTTGCAAGAGAGCCAGTGAGAAAACAACAAAAAAAGGAATCATCTTTGTAAACATCTCCTTGGTTGTTACCATCAAGATTGCAACAATTTTCTTACACATTATGTTAAAAAGAGGCAACAAACAACTCTTTGGAGCTGAAAAGGATCAATCAATGAGTACCTGTTCACAGCTCAAATCTTTCACAGATTTGTCCCCAGCACCTTTTCAGACCCTGAAGCAAGTTAAGTACTAGATCTTCTATGCTCCCAAAACCCTTTTGGGTGTGAAGCCATTGCAGCACTAAAACTTCACATCCATTGCAAAATTCCTACCAATGTGAGATTTTGCTTTCTGGGTTGTCTCAAATGTTCAAAAGGGTGTCTGTTTCCGAAAAGGAACTTCTGAGACCCCCTCCCCTCAGTGGACCAAATGAAGGAGGAGGTCACAGCAAAGGCACTGATCAGAGTCTGTGGTGAAGTTGGAGGGAGTTGGAGAACACAAGAGGCACATGAAATTCTGAGGAGAGAAAAATGGTGGGGCTAATAAGAAGGCATGGAATTATCAGTGGTAGGTGATGGGAAGTGACATGACTCACATTACATACAGTAAAAGAGAAGGCATCAAAATGGAAATTTTTCTTTGCTGTTTCTTCAAATTTCTTCCCTCTCCTGTTTTCAGTCCCTTTCTTCCTTCTGTTCATGTCTTTGTCATTTCTCTTCATCATATTTTTTTGTATTTATTATTCTTCTCATAATCCATTCTGGCACACTTTCAGGCACACAATTATTACTCTATCTACTAGTATTCTGTAAATTGATTAATAAATTAATATTATGTCAATTTTTTATATATCTGTTTCAATTCATTTTTAAATAATCACACATAGTAAATAAAGAAAAAACAACTAATTAAGTTGTTTTGTTAAATGTTTAAAATAATATTATCAATATACTAAATTTACTTTCATTAATACTAACTTTAACTTTTTTTATTATTTATTAATAAAAAACATATATGTTTATAATATTTAATAAGACTAACAAGGAAAAGAAATTGAATATTTCATACAAACTATAAAATATTTTATAAGCAATAACCATTTTTTAAAATTATTCCTTATAGTAAAGAAAAGAAAGAGCAGTTTATATATGCGTCATCCTTAATTAGCATACACATAATGAAAAAAATAAAGAAATTGTTCCACTAACATAAAAGTTTGCTATTAGTTATACTCTCCATATTGTAACATTTACCAAAAATTGAAGTAAATTGATTTATATCAAAATTTGCACACATAATGTCCTAGTTTTGAATGATGGAATTGTTGAAAAAAACTTAAATAATCATTATGTGATTTTCCAACAAATAAAAGGGTGAGCGTTTTTTTATGAAAGTATGTGACTATTTATAAGAATTTGTGTGTAAAATATTACTTTGTTCAATTAAAAAAACGGAAAAGTGCAGTTTTTATATATTTCAAAAGGTAAAAACTTCATTATATATATCAATATACTTCTAATAATTTGCAAAACTTGTAGGGTTTATATGTAAAAATATAACAATGTGATGACAAAACTTGTAGTGTTCATATGTAAAATATTGAGTTTTGTACCACGTCAATTTTCTTTTGCAATTTTCTATAAACTTGTAGTGTTCTTTAAAACTTGTAGTGTTTAATCTATAAATAGTGTGAGATATGAAATTGGCTCCATTGAATTTTCTGAACTTGTTTTCATGCAAATTTATAAACTTAATTATAAATTACCCCTGAAATTTACAAATTAGTATTTTACATACACCTTGAATCTCTTTCTACCTTTGCCAATTTTCTTTTACCATAAGATTTTTACCATCATTAGTACTATCTATAGTTTTAAAGGTGAGTTTAAACCTAGATGAAAAATCAAACATATGAGGTGTGTGTGATTAAGATGTTTGAAGAGAAGCAGTGTGAGGAGTAATGATTGGGATGAAAGAGCAAAGGTTGCATATGTTGTGGGTATGTGGTCCCCTCTTACTTCTTTAAGGAAACTTATTCTGGTCCAAGATAAGTACGTCATCAAAAAGCACTTAAATGAAATGGTTTTAGTTTTCACTGCCACATATCACTATCCAAACAGGACACTGCATGACTCAGCAAGACGTGTAACTCTTCACATTGCTTCACGTTTCAGCTACACTTCTTTCACATTTTCTTACTGCATACCTATAATTATGCTTAAGAACACCTTCTCCATTTTCTCACTCTCTTGTCTTATTACAATTTTATTATATAATTACATAATTTATTACTTTATTGGTTATTAAATACGAAATTCTCCATAATTCCTTCACTGTAAAATAAATTTACAGACTTGCAAGAAAAAAAAAAAGAAGGTAAAATGGACATGCAGAACAGACAAATTTTAATCACCAAAACCACAACCCAAACAGAAATTGGAGAAGTGAAGACAAAACCATGCTTACTGTTACGATAAGGCCGTATATGTCTTACATCGATGGAGAAAAATCCATTTAGGAATCTCTAATACCAAATGCACGCATAAAATTTTATATTGAGCCATTTTTTAGGGTTTAATATTCAAGAAATTACATTAAAACATTTTATATAATATTCAAGAAATTTTTTAGGGTTTCAAAAAATTTCAGATTAGTTTTTGACTTTTTTTCCTTTTTTTTCTCATTGATGGTATGGAAACAGGATAAAATTTTGTCTCTTCTTTATTTTTTATGTGAGTATGAATGATTAGATAAGATAACAGGACAATGCCAAAAAAGAGAGAAAATAGTTATTTATATTATCTAAATAAGATAAAAGGAGAGAGAGATTTATTTTCAAAAACTTACAAATAAATTAGAATTTTATGAATGAAAATAACATTGTGGACATTAAGCGTAAATTTTACAAAAATTAGTTATCCAAAAAACAAGTTATAAATAAGATGATTAAAAAATACTTTTTTTTTTTCATATCTCTATAGGAAGATTCTTTCTTGTATATTCTATACCTCATAATGGGTAAATAATCAAACAAGACCTTGGTGTTGGTGAACCCATATCCCCAGTTCTCAAATATAAGGTAAACAATTGTCCAGCCATGTCTCCTGCCGACAACTTTGACATAGATTTTTACAACAAAGTAAATGAGTCAACCTGCGATCCACATTTGCTTTCTATGTTGGATTTCATCACAAAGTTAGGTCAAAAAGGTACTGAGTTTTTTAATATTATAAAGTTTGAATTTATATTCAATAAAAATGAAAAAATTAATTATTTTATAAAAAATCATAAATTGATTATTTTAATATTTTATATTAGAGATGACATTATAATATTTCAACTTATTTAATGTTTAATTTTTTCAATGAGTTTCACTCCAAAGAATCATCATTCATGTGCATAGTTGATACATCTCCCAATCATTTTTAACCAAAAGAAAAAAACAAAAAGGAAAAAGTAACCTTCAATTTATACATGTTGGCTTGTCCTTCATCTTTACAATATCTTAAAGGGTCCTCCAATGTCCTAAGTTTTCATTGCACAACAATCTCTTGGGACCCATTTTAGTGTTTTTGTTATACTTATTTAATGATTTTTTTTCTTGATTAAGAAGTGTTATTGCATGATTGGATTGTGTGGTGTAGCAGCTTATAGATTTGAGATGAATTAAAAAGTGGAAATCATTGAGTGATTGAAAAGATTTGTTCTTAGGCCATGGACAAGAAGAATCTTGTGGTGTGGGAGGTGAGGCCCTAGGGAAGGGTTCCTAGAAATAGATGAGTAATGGTGTGCCCAAATCTCAGTTCCATTCAAAGAGATTCTTCAATAATGAGAAGCATATTAGGCTGGAATTTGTGGAAGGTGGCACATCAAAATCTGAATGTGGCTGCACAATTTCAGACATTTTCCCAATTGATTGTTGCAAAGTGTGAGCAAGCAAGTACACAAAATTATGGTTTAGTGACAATGTTAAGGAATTGAGCACTGGTTGTGGTAGTTGTTGAAACTGCTTTGTCTTTTGAGGTTGTGCTTGCTTAGGGAAGTTAATGGCGTAGCATTCAGGTAATTTTGTTCTTCATTTTTATATCTACTTATGATAATTACAAATGTGTCTTCTTCCATGTCCACTGTTTTCCTCAAAATGTGTCAATGTACTTTTCTCTTTTATTCACTTACCTTGGTTTATTTCACCTTATATTTTCTCATTTCTATGAAGATGGAAATAAATATTTCATCTTTTTCATAAGGTTGTGAAAGTATATTTTTGGGTATCTTTATTTTTCTAAAAAGATTATGTCTTCCTATCTTAGATTCTGCATATTTCCACAAGAAATGAAAGTTAGTGTGTAGATTATTAACTAGTTATTTACAAGTGCATTCGTATATTTTTTTTTTCCGATTTTTAAATTAAATCAATTTTCACTTCTTCTAGAATTATTAAATATCCATATTTTTGATAATATCGTTTTTTCAAAAAATTGAAAAAAAGTTAATGGGTGAATTAAAAATGAAAAGATAAATAATAATTATGTCAATCCATTAATAACAAAAATTAAACAATAGAATATTTAAGTAAAAGTAAAATGTATTTTGATTACTCAATAAAATATTTTTTTTAATAAAAAATTAATTAAAAATATATAAATTTATAATATTCTTAGAACTTAATTAAGTCTTTTCTAACAAATTAAGTGGGATATATTTACTAAAGACAAAGTTAATAAGTTATTTTTAGAAGAGTATAAAAATATATTTATTATACACATCTTTTTATGATTTTATTCACGATAACTTATTTTTATTATGATAATTGATTTTTTTAAATTATATTAACTTTTTTATTATTATAAAAGAATATATGTCTTGAAATCTTATGCACATTCATTATTATATAATAAAAAAGTTAATAACACTTTTCTGTGTTGGGAGTGTACTAAATTGCTTTGAGAGCCCAATAGTCTCCAACTTGAGTCATATTACAGGGTCCTTATTAAGACTCTTGCTATTTACACATCTCTTCTTTACTACACCTCACTTTTATTTCTTTTATTTAAAATGACATACTTATCATTATTTTCCTATTCTTTTTGAAAAAATACTTATCTTTTTAAATCATTTTCATATTTCACTCCCATAACTCACAACAATGTTTCTTTAATTAAATTTAAAAAAAAATCATTATTTTCACGTCATTTCTTTCTTTTTAGCATGTTTTGGATGAAATATCTCTTAAAAAAGTACTTTTAAAAAATTGTGTTTCTTACATGATGAAAAATATTAGGAAACACGATTGATTTTCATGTTTAGGAAAATACTCTTTAAATGCTAAGACAAAATTATATTATTGAAAGTACATTCTCAAATGCTAAAAAAAAATGTTTATATAATATTATAAAATGTTCCCATTACAATAAAAAGTACTTTCTAGCATATATTTTTTTTTCTTTAACATTTCCAAAAATACCTTTTAGAATACTATTTTAGTTTTCATGTTTCAGCAAATACTTTTTGAAACATTAAAGAAACAAAATGTATTTTACTTTCTAAAATGTTAAAAAATAAAAAACGTGTCTTAGAAAAATATTTTTTAAAATTAAAAATATTTAAAAAGCGTTTGAGGAATTAATTTCAAAACACTCATTTTACACTTTTGGAATGTAATTTGTGGAATACACTTATTTTAACATTCCACAGAATACTTTTCAAAATATGAAAATGAAAAGAGTAATTTTCTAAATGTACTTCCTTAACTTGAACTAGGAAGCATCTCTAACATCACATATTTGACTTAAAGAAACTCATAATGCTACTACTTCACTTGAAATAAGCGTGAATGAAGATAAAATAGGCCAAAAATACTTGTATCCATTTTTAGATATTCTCAACAATCCTGAAACCAATCAAACATTACAAAATCATCTTAAATATCACTTACAAATTATATATATATATATATATATATATATATA
>Ga0099824_1002576_pt1 | contig 26560 bp, 16 predicted proteins | sample SiratrowhiteBW_FD_76837 | JGI IMG/M metagenome (GOLD analysis project Ga0099824, IMG submission 76837) | Root nodule microbial communities of legume samples collected from California, USA - Siratro white BW | ecosystem: Host-associated > Plants > Roots > Nodule | place: USA: California...
CCAAAAATTACTTACTTATTGCTTGTTTTAAGGATTAATCAAAGATTTGAAAACAGATGAAGTTAAAATGACAACCGGATGGGGGTGCCATCCGGTTGTCATTTTATTTTGAAATGACAACCGAATGATATACTCATCCGGTTGTCATTTTTTTTGAAATGTGAACCGGATGGAGGTGTCATCCGGTTCTTATTTTGTTGCCCGTATGAACCGGATGGGTGTGCTAGGATATTTATGAAATTAAAAAATTTGTATTAGGGTGCAGGAAGCGTGTATTAGAGTGCAGGAAGAATTTGTCAGAATTTGGGCACCCATAGTGGGCCTAAGGCCCAGATCAATAATATTCTAGGCATGCATCATCATAATTTGTTTATCAACATTTATATTATATTGACTTTACAAAAACCACCTTTAAAATTATTACAATTCCTAGGATGTGTTATTCAGATTGTATTAAAAGGTTTTCAGAATACACATTTAAGAAGCATTTTGAAAAAAAAAATTGATTCTCGAATAAAAAATCTGGAATGCATAATCAAAATTTGAGTTTTAACTATTTAAATCTACCATTCTGAAAATCTGCATACATAAGATTTATCATTATCAAATAAAATTTATAAAAATTTATGTTATAAAATTATTACATATTTTCATTTTTTTAAACAATATTACATAAAATAGTAAAAAACTTTATTTTTTATTTTAGAAAATAAGTTAGCCGACTAATCCACCCGTCTTTGATCCGATTCATTTTGTATTGATGAATTTAATTGTGATTTTCCAAAATGGTGAATTTGAAATAGTTCAAACTTCATAATAGACTAAGCATTTCAAATTCCTTATTTCAGAATCAATATTTTTTTAATGTTTTCAAAAATTTATAATTCGAAAACTTTCTAATACATTCTATATATATATATATAGTAAAACAATACACCAACCATTTTTTTTCTAGGTAACCTTAATTACAATTAATTCCTACAAGTTAACTGTATCATACATTTTTTTCCATCACAAGTATCTAATTTCAGTGTGTCAAAAAGTATCCATAATGTAATAAATAAGAAAACAATATTATTTTCAATTAGAGTTGTTGGATATTTTGAGAAAAGTTTAATAACTAACCACTAACGTACAACACACATATATGTATATTTGTATTTTTACGTTAAAAAAATAATAGTTTTTTTTTTAAAATTTAGTCTGCATTACCAGCAAACTAAACAGGTCTTACCTACTAAATTTGCTTTTATAACGACGATGACACTCCTTCTGCTTTTTTTTTCATTAATATTTTAAAAATTTATTAATATATTAAAAGAAGTTTAAACATTCTATATAAAATTTTATTCTGATAAATTATTACATGAAATTATTGCGCTGATCTATTAATGTAATTATAATTTAAAAGATTCTCTATCTATTTAGAGCCAGGAACGACAATTAATCTGTAAATCAAAATGAGAAGAAAAAATGATTTTAATAAAAAAATAATTTAAGAAACGTTTTCAACATTATTATCTGAATACATTAATTAGTCCTTATCCATCCACATCATCTATTGTCCTCTTTGTCGTCAGAAACTCCTCAGCATGCAAAGCAAACACTGCCACTTCAAATCATCAATTCCCTTTCCATCTCTGCACCATTTCCATTTCGAAACGTTTCTCTGAACTCATCTCTCTTCATCACAACACAACCCTTCCACGCAACATGCTCAGAAGCCGCATATGGCAGAGGAGGGCTTTGATCTCTTCCAGAACCTTCTTTTCACCCTCTGCCGCTTCTCAGTGTTCATCATCTTCTTCTCCTACGCTCCCTTCTCGCTTCCTCAAACCTAATGCTTCTTCTTCGCATGTCACTGTTAGTTCTCTCCCGTTTCCACTTCGATTCAGCTCTTCCTACTAACAAATTACTCATTCATTGCTTTTAATTTCGCACGTGTAGTTCTATTTCCCACGTGTGAACAGGTGCTTGTTCTCCACTCAACCCGCCTTAGACCTTTCCGCGAGCAAGCTAGTGGACGTGTCGTTGGCTCAAACCGGCGAAGGTATTGCGGAATGTGAGCTCCTCAGATGGTTTGTCCAAGAGGTCAGTGAATTCATTACTTGTTTTGTGCCTTCATTGAGATTCTTGTCAAGAAGAAAAAAAAACAGCATGCCCTAAATTGATTTTTCTGAATTATTTGTTGGTTCGTATTGGTAGGGGGATTATGTTGAAGACTTTCAACCGCTCTGTGAAGTTCAAAGTGATAAAGCTACTATTGAAATAACGAGTCGCTACAAAGGAAAAGTTTCCAACATTCTCTGCGGTCCTGGTGATATTGTGAAGGTGAGTTGTTAAATCTCATTCTGTTGGATATAGTTGAACTAAGATTATGTTTGTGGATTTATAAATTGTTTGTTAGAGTAGATTGGTGAAAGAAGAGTTAGTGCTACATTGGTGGTTTGGAATTTAGGATAGTTGTCCATGTTCCCAAAAAGTAGGAAAAGTTTCCCTGTATATTAGTAATTATTAAGCGATGAAATTTATTAGTATATATTATTATTATTAAGGAATTCAGGGACCTGACCAGCAAAAGTTGAGTACAATATGCTCCATTTGTGAGTGGATTTTTAATTTAGACGTGACCAGCAAATAGGAAGGAAGTGAGTCAATAAAGTGGGTGGAAAGAAAAAAGAGAAGTGCCCTATATATTTTTCCTCGAGAGTTTCGAGTGAGATGGTCGATGAGAGAAAGAGAATGTAGATATAGAGAATAACAAAATGCGTGCATGGAAGAAATGGAAGTTTTTTTTTAAGATGTAGGAAGCATTTGTCGGTGGACCATCTACATTCAAGCAAGAACACATGCAGAGATATTGACATATGCTTTTTCAAAAGATTGTTCAAAGCTAAATTATTTGATATGCAATGTTTTGGAGATGTGTCTCTGTTATACATTCTCTTAGGATTCTGTAGGCTACTAGATGAGAAAAATACACTTGGCAGCTTACTCCAGGGTCCAACCATCCATTTACTGTTTAATTTCCCATGCTGCTTCTTTGTGGTTATACAAGAGCATGACACATGGAGATGGTATGGTGTTGCAATTTATGTTTCAAATACAACAGGGACTTGCCTGGTTTTTTTATGGGGTGATTCTTCGAAGCAGCATAACTGAGGAAGATAGGAATGTATTGATGATCTAATTTTACATTAATGATTTCGTTAAGTTCTATATGGAGCTACAAATTTATTTGAGCATTTGAATTCTGTTGGATAAAATTGCAGGTTGGAGAAACTCTATTAAAGATATTAGTTGATGACTCTGCATCACCCTCTGTCACTCTTGGTGATTCAGAAATTGCAAAGTCACCTGATTCTGATAAGACCTTAGTTAATGCACCTGTGTTTACTACGGTAGTTGACGATTTAGACAATGCCAAGTTGATAGATTCTGATCCTGGAAAAGGAAGACAAACTGGAATTCTGTCAACACCTGCTGTAAGAAGTCTGGCTAAGCAACATGGTATAGACATAACTGAAGTTCGTGGAACAGGAAAAGATGGAAGGGTTTTAAAAGAAGATGTGCTAAATTTTGCTGTCAGCAAAGGAATAATTAAAGATCCATCTGCAGTCTTGCATACTGATTCTGTAGAACAGCTTCAGGGAGCTGAAGGATACAACTACAATAGCGCAACGAAATCTTATAGTTCATCTGAGGACAGGACAGTCCCCTTTAGGTAAAGCTGGATGCAAGCATAATTTAAATCCTTTCCTTTTTCTTTTTTTCTTGAGAGATGGTGATGGATGCCAATCTGTCAAAGTTTTTTCACAAACAATTTATGTCAAATCGTGGAAATTGTGTATCTGTGGACCTCAGTGCTGCATTAGTATGAAACTGTTTTCCTTTACTCAGTTCTATAACTCAATTAGAAATAAGATATCCTTAGAATAGGTTAATGACCCTTCCTTTCTTTTTGTAGAGGATTCCAAAGAGCTATGGTGAAGTCAATGTCTCTGGCTGCTAAAGTCCCACATTTTCATTATGTGGATGAGATAAATTGTGATGCTCTAGTGGAGCTTAAAACATCTTTTCAGAAAAATAATCCTTATCCAGACATTAAGTACACTTTCCTTCCAATATTAATCAAATCACTATCAATGGCCCTCAGTAAGTACCCCTTTATGAACAGTTGCTTCAAAGAGGATGCACTGGAGGTCGTCCTCAAAGGTTTGTTTCGCAGACATAATCTGATGAATGGTTCATATATTTTTGCTTCCTCTGTAGCTTGTTTATGTTTAAATTTTTTGTAAAGTGTATGTAATGTTTTTTTCTTAGTTAAAAGTACAAGTTCAAGGAAAAAGCTACAGTTATTTAGAAATTGAAAAAATATGGTGAGGTCGAAGAGGTTCCCTTCATTAGCCAATTGTCGCTTTGGTTTTATGGCACAGGTATTTGAGAGGTTTTACCTCGTCTACTATATCTAAGAGTTTAAAACAATGATCATCTTGCTTGAGGGATTTTCAAGGATAATGTTTTCATAGTTTTTTTGATAATATTTTTAAATATTGTTTCGCATCACCAGGAAGTACATGGTATGAAACCCTTTTCCATTTTGTGTTGACTGATATCCGTTGGCTGTCAATTTAATGATTTATTTGAGGCAATAGCTTCCGTGCCAAAGTTGACACAGAGGTTTATTTACTGTAGGTTCACACAATGTTGGAATTGCCATGGCGACACAACATGGTCTAGTTGTGCCAAACATAAAAAATGTTCAGTCTCTTTCCATACTGGAGGTTAGTTTACAAAAGGCTTGGTTATGATTTTATCTATTTTTGCTTTATTCAGCCATTCTTGTTTTGGTTGAAGTCCATGTCCATGGTTGCTATTTAGTTACAGGCCATGAAGAAAAAATGTTCATGATTTGAATTGCTTGAAGGAAATATAATTTTATTCTTGATCTAAGTTTCTGGCTTGAGCTCAATTGTTGGTTTTCTGAAAGCCGCTTCTCCTTATAAAAAATGAAGAGACTATTTTCTCAGACTCCTTTAGTTTTAATAATAATAATTTCAGATTTGGAGACAAGGCCAGGTCGTTGTTTTTGTTGTTGTTTCCTTTAATGAAGATCTGTTTGCATAGCGTCCCACAGCATGTGTATATGATGTTAGTGCATATGAGAATTATAATCATGATATGACTGTCATCTAATAAGACATTCTTTTGCGTCTTCTTATTAAACTATTTTTCCCTGTACATGATTTTTATGTAGATAACCAAAGAGCTGGCAAGGTTACAACAATTGGCTTCAAATAACAAGTTACCTTCTGAGGATATAAGTGGTGGTACTATTACTTTAAGCAACATTGGAGCAATTGGTGGAAAGTTTGGTTCCCCACTTGTCAATCTGCCTGAAGTCTCCATCATTGCCATTGGTAAAATTCAGAAAGTTCCACGATTTGCTGATAATGGAAATGTGTATCCTGCATCACTCGTGACTGTAAGTCTTGCATTTTTTCACTGGTAAACTGTATGAACAATGAAAAGAAATACATTTTTATAGAGAGAACTACAATAATCTCCAACGATTTTTTTGTGGTGTAGCTTTCCACTTTATATATGACTGTTTAGTTTGTCAAATCGCTGAATAGAAATTAAAAAAAGTGATTATAGAGAATACTGCAAATTCAGCATTTGTAGTTCGATTGGCTTCATAGCTACATTTAGATAAGTTAAATGTATAGGTTGAATTTGCATTGAGCAGAGTAGTTCATAGTTTGATTGATAAAGTAAACACAGATTTGAAGTGTGAATTTATTTTTTTGTAACATATTTTCTTGACTAAATGCTATTATTTATAATGAATTTTGCATGGTTAGAAGATGAAATGAACAGCAATTCTTTATTTGTTTTTGTGCTTCCAGGTTAATATTGGAGCAGATCACAGAGTCTTGGACGGAGCAACCGTTGCGAGATTTTGTAACGAGTGGAAGCAACTAATTGAAAATCCCGAGCTCCTTACTCTGCATTTGAGATAAAATTTCATCACACGAAAGAACAGTTACTGAAAGTGTAATTTATATGGTTGATCTCTGTATTTATAACCAGATACAGCATTTAAAAAAGGTCAAAATGAAGATCTAAATAATTTTTCGTAACTATAATGTTAAAGCTCACCTTTCCAAGTTTGGTTTAAGAGGTAGCAGAGGGACAGTTGTAGCCATTTAATAAGTGTCCCCGGCTTCTTCTGTAAAAAATCGCAGTTTGGAGAATAATGCTTTTGCATATCTCAGCTGCAAATACTAACTCTGAACCGTAATGCTTTGATTGTATCTAAAGAAGCAAGGATTTAACGGAATGAATTTGAGATGAAAATATTGGTTCTTTGAATTAAAGAAAACATGAGAAGGTTTGGTAAAAAATTTGTAAGTGATCTTATAAATACATTTTTATGGTTAAAATTAATTCAAAATAAAATATAATTAATTTATTTGGTATGATTAATTTGTTTAAAATAAAATATAATTAATTTATTAGGTAAGATTAATTCGTAAAAGGGATAGAATCTGATGGTAGTCAATCAAGCATTTTAACATGTGAACTGTATATTTTTGTATTTTAACATTAAAAGTTCATAATTATAAATAATCAAAAATGAAAAGCACTCACATAATCGAGTGTCATGATTATAGATAAAAAAAACACGCACACATAAAACACACACAATCGAGTGCATGATCAGTTATCCCTACAAAAACTCAATCAAGATATATGAAAAGGCTGAGTCCAAATCAAGATAAAAACAAGATCAATGCATTTTACGGTGTTCACAAGATTTTCATCTACAATTTCTCTATTTTGAGAGGAAATCCTCGCCTTCCTTTTCTGCAAACCAACATCTCTATTTTGTGACAAATGAATAAATGGATCCAAATAAAGAAAATCTCGCAAATCGAACTACATGAACAGGAGCATCACATAACTAAACAATGTATAAATGACGCTATATAATGAACAAATGTGTTAATAAACTGCTTTATCGTGCAGTTTAAACTCCGTATGTATTTTCTCTTCTCACAAATTAGAAAAAAAAAATAAAGAATTATTGCTTATTTCTATCCTCTTTATTAGTAGACATATTTTACTAAAGATAGATGATAAGATATTTTATCCTTTCTATGTAATATTATTATTTTTATTTTCATTAAATATTACGAGCATGTACAGGTGATGGTTACAATAATGATCGAGAAGTCAACATGACCGGACATCATTCAGGGATGGATGTAGGCCCCTCCGGCAGGGATAACCATTCCGGTCCCGGAAGAGGTGGCGACCTAATGAATAATGATAAAAGAAAGTGTAGAGATATACTTAATAATAGCAAATTTGGCATATTAATAATATTTAAAAATAATAATAAAATTAAATGGATTAATTAGTTTTATTAGTTTATATTCAATATTAGAGGGAGTATTACTAAATTAGTTTCAAGACTACGTCAATATACTTGTATAGTAATAATGATTTTTGTCGTCATAAAAATAAAAATAAAAATCGGAATATCTGTGTTTGCCCTACTTATGTAATTATATAATTGTTTGCGTATAACGTTCTCACCATCAGGATCTAGACTTATAGCGACCACACCTAAATGATGAAATGGAAAAATTATAACACAGAAAAAGGAGAAAAAAAAAAAAACTAATGTGGCATCCAAAAGGACTTTTTTTTTTTTTCAATTTTCTATCAATTCATAGTTTTAAATGATTTTTAACCTTGTAAATTCAACCAACTTCACATTACCCTTTTTTTTTGGAGGAACCTGTTTTAGGATTTATATTTGTACATTAATTAATTTAGTATTTAAAATTTAAATATGAGGAATATAGTTTATCCTCTCTAAAAATTTGTAGTATTTTCTAAAGTTAAAAAGAATAAATTCATAAATATATAATATGTTGAACTTAAATACAGGTGCTAAAAATATTAAACAAAGAAAATATTAGTTGGGTTTGAAGGGTATAAATTGGGATCGTTGAAGAACAGAAAGCAGAGAAGCGAAAAGGGGAAGAAGAGGAGTTTGGATAGAGCGAGAAGAGAGTGAAATGGCAGCGGTAGCTTGTCAGAAGCTTCTGGAATTGAGCACCAAGATCGTCGCTGTTGGCAGAAACTACGCTGCCCACGCCCAAGAGCTTGGTAACGCCGTTCCCAAGGTACCTTCTCTCTCTCACACACACAAATTCCCTTTCCAATGTATCATCATCTAATTACGGATTGCAAGTGTTTTCGACTCTCAGGAGCCGGTGTTGTTTCTGAAACCGACGTCGTCTTACTTGAAAAACGGCGGAACCATCCAAATTCCACACAACGAGAGCTCTCTGCACCATGAGGTTGAGCTCGCCGTAGTCATAGCCAAGAAAGCGCGTGATGTGTCAGAATCCTCTGCCATGGATTACGTCGGCGGTATTCACTCATCTTGCCTTAACCCTTACATGTGCCTTATTGCTGTTTTATTTTAGATCACTCTCGATATCCTAGTCATGTTTCTTTTGTTTCTAAGAAAATTATGCTAAATAATATACTCCGTATATCAAATGATTCTTGCATAAACTTTTCTTTGAACGTTTTTTAGGAGAAAAATTAAATTTGTTTTTTTCGTGAGCTAAAGTTATTTTTAAGTATGGGTTAGCTTGTAGACATTTCCTCAGTTTTTTCTTTTTCTAGAAGATGATTTTTAGGTTAAGCTTATGCTAATTTGAGCTTTTTTTTTTTTTTTTTTTTTTTTTTAATTTTTTTTTTTTTTTTTTTTTTTTTTTTTTTTTCTAGTTTTTCTAATTATATTTTTCTCTTAAAAAATACTTATATAAAGTTTATTCAAAACTATGAAAGTTTGACTCTCGTCCAACTGGTATGAATAGGGAGTTGATTGCTTTTTACTAATGTTATTTTAGAAGTCATATTCTTTGCTTGGTTGATAATGTCAAAAATGCTACTTAGAAATAAACTCTTTTTATAATACCTAAGAAAGTTGGTACAATTGGTAAGGATAAGTTAGAACTTCTTTGAAAAAAAGCATCCCCCATTACTGATGTGAGGACATTGTTAATGAGTAATCTGTTAGTAGTTTTATAAGCACCCATGAATCACGTGGCATGCCCTGGCTTGGGTAGTCCATGTAGTCCAACTCAACTAAACTTTCATTAAATAAAAAAGCTATGTTTACAATGGACAAATAAAGATGGATTCATTTTGGTATATCAGGTTATGCACTGGCTCTGGATATGACTGCTAGGGACCTTCAATCTGCTGCAAAGGTATTTTGAAAGTTAAATACAATCAAGTTTTTAGAAAATTATTTTTACTATGTAGCAGAACATAAATAAAACCCTGTAAAAAACAATTGGAGTTAAAATGTTGGGTTTAACAAATATGAATGATTTGTGTGTTAATTCCCTTTTGTTTTTGACACGTGTCAAATTTTTTGTGCTCAAATAGGTTTGCACGTATGATTTAGAATGTTATTTTCGTAATCTGATGAGCAATGTTTTCTTTTCCTCGTTTGTTCTTTAGTCTGCAGGTCTTCCATGGAGTTTGGCAAAAGGCCAGGACACTTTCACCCCAATTAGTTCAATTGTAAGAAATTGCATGCTACAATGCTTATTTATGCTGAAACTATTTTATAATGATGTTGTTAGAGAAACGTGTTCACTTGGTCCTCGATAGTGTTAAGGAGTCAATAACTACTGAGAATGATAAAACAAATTTCAAATTTTCAGCCATTCATAACTTTTTCAAGAAGATTTAAGCTACATTCACCATATTACCTGGCGCAGATCTGGGAGTAGAAATGTATTGCTGGGTGATGTGGGGCTTTTGCAATAAAAGAACTTTTACCAGCTTCTTTTTCCATAAGTAGTACTGTAGTCAATAGATCTGTAATTCAGTTATACCCTTTATTCTAATTAGGTGAAATTTAAAATTCTACAAGTAATGGACGAGATGTGTTCACTTGTGAACATTATTTTTGCTCATCTACTTAGATAATGAGCCATATTCTTCAACTGTACTTTTCTTTATGCAGTTGCCAAAGACTGCAGTGCCAAACCCTGACGATCTAGAATTATGGTTGAAGGTTTGAGATATTCTATACTTTTCTCATTATCATTTGGTTGGTTCTAATATAATTGATTGTGCATTGCTTCAATGATGCATTGGAAACCCAAACTAATCAAGAGAAATGGACTTGCTTTGACATAGGTAGATGAGGAAATTCGGCAAAAGGGCTCAACCAAGGACATGATCTTTAAGATCCCATTTCTAATTAGTTATATAAGCTCTGTAATGACATTGTTTGAAGGAGATGTTATACTGACTGGTATGTGGCATTAGTTCTCTATCTGCATATTTATACTTATGTGTTAGTTAATTGATGAAAAAAGGTTAATAGTGATCTTAGCATACTCCGTGTCATTTAACCTATCATTTGGGCCTATGGAGACTGGTTCAACTGGTCGAGCATTCTTGATTCAAAGGTCTTTAGTTCGTCTATAAGCCTCCCTGAAACTTATGGCATGTCTTATTAACATTTAATTATTAAACTAGTATTTAAAATAATTGACATTTCATACTATATACATATATAGTGTGGCAAATATAGATTTTGTGAAGTTCAAATTTTGAGCCTATTGAAACTGAAATATTTAATCATTGAGTAATTTGAGAGTTCGAGGTAAGTTAAACTTGAGCTGAGAAAATTGGTTCTATTTCTTATTGGAGCCAAACTTAGAGTTAGGCTTAGAGCTCGACTCACTTGCAGCCCCTTTCTCGGGTTGCTTTATTGATTAAATACAATGCATGCATTGCAAGATAGATGAATTAAATAGGGAAATCTGTGACCCTTACTCAGTTAACAGACATTTTGATGATGTGCAGGCACTCCCCCGGGTGTTGGACCAGTGAAAGAGGGTCAAACAATTACTGCCGGTATTACAGGCCTTGTGGACGTACAGTTCAATGTTGAGAAAAGAGCAAGGCCTATACATTCTTCATAGACCCTGCATGCTACTTCAGTCCTACAGCAGAACTCTTGCCAACGAGAAACAAGGGAGGGGGACTCAATAAAAGTTATATGGGACTATTTTTTTTTTTTTTTTCAATTTATGGTGTTCGAATCAGTGCTCTAGATCTTGGTGGACGTGCTGTTTTAAACTTTTGTCACTAAAATGGTTATGATGACATAAGCGTGTGCTGTTTTATACCGTGGATGATGGTGACTGAGCCCATGAATTAAAAAAAAAATGGTCTTCAATTGTCATGAAATGATGTCCTGGATATAACTATAGCTATGTAAATAGCAATTTACACAACAAAATACCCTGAAAAAAAAAATAGAAGCATAGCAGAATCGATATTTTAATTCTGATACGAAGCAAGCTGAAACTAAGAGTTGGTGCATGGCGAAAAATCTTTCTATACGTTATACCCACAGGATGTTTAATGGTCTTCAATTTCCTTCTTGTCTGCCGTAGAAAAGGATTTTAGAAAATTCTGTTAACATTTTTCTTCTGGAGTACTGTTATTTTTAACTTTTACTTTTATATCTTTAAACACAAGCATACATGAGAATACACCCAGCAAGAGTTTTCAGCGGACATACGCATATCCACTTTGAGAATACAGATCCAGCACGAACTGAAGGAAAAACATGCAATGAAACCAAGAATAGAGGAATACATATCTAACGTGACCATAGCAAATCAGAATTTCTTAATGAAATCGTAGATGTGTTGGTTGATCTCATCAGGCCTTTCTTGATGAAGGAAGTGACCTGCCCCTTGAATTACAACTACGTCCTCCAGAAGTGGCACATCTCTCTTGAACCCACCTTTGTGAATGTAATCCTTGGATCCCGGTGCATTGTAGGTCAGGTCAAGATCACCCACAATATACTTAACAGGAACTTTCACTTTAGCACCAGTCCACGCTGCTGTGAGCTCCCAATTTCTACGAATGCAAGGGGAAGCAATACAAGTAAATTAGTATGGATTAAATGAAAAGGTAAAATATAAACTATGAAATTGTTGCTTGCAATATCAACATTTGGAGTAATATATGATGAATTTCTTTCTTTTGAATTTCAAAATACTAATATTCTCGCCATTTTTTTTAAAACACAGCTATCTACACATGAATTTCATAAATAATACTAAAATTAGATGAATGATAAGGTCATATCCAATACTAAAATAAATGTTTCAATAGATTTACATATCTATACAAAATTTACACGTTGAAATTTGTGAATTGATAAAAAAAGAATAAATATATAATGTATTGTCTTCTATCACGGTTTTCTATAATACAGTCCAGCAGAGGTAATATTTTTAATTTAATTTTATAAGTGTAGTGTATTCTAAATTTAATCCAGAAATATAGGGATCTAAATTTAATTCCTATTTGTAAAATTACTTCCAAAGGGAGAAAATATGAACATTCAACAGACAAGTTCTGAAAAAAAAATGTTAACCATGTGCATTTGATGGGGTAGGAGATGAAGAAAGACATACAGATCCAAATTTCTGTAGTAGTTCAATCCCCCTGTGAAACCAGTCTTCTGATATTTACTGGCATAGTAATCACATTCTTCTTGAGATAGCCATGAGGGCAACTTAATGGGAGAATCAATTGGATGTCCAAAGCCTTTACCCTCAGGTAGATAAATTGGACCAGGGTTGCGGTATGTCAGGAACTCCTTCAGCACTCTTTCAGTGCCCATCTGCTCAAACTCAGCTTCTATATTCCCAGCCTCCTGCAATAATCCACTTGAGCAACAAAACCACTTTGAATACCACGGTTTGCCCCAACACAAAATCATCTTTTTTTCACTTCTACTTAAGCCATGTGTTGAGACCTAAAAATTATATTCAAACACAACACAATTTAACCATATTATTTTGCCAAACATCACATGGAGTTCAGCACTCTTCAAGTTTAGCTTAAGGTAGAGAGATACTATATTAACACAACCTAATAACATGCACATCAACTGAAACTCAGTTAGAACCAAAACAACCTAAGATAACAAAAACAAACCTGAAACCTGCAAATATAGTACTCGTTTCCGTACACTGCTCTTAAGGTGTCAAGGGGCTTTCTCTTGGGGTTCCGGGGAGTAAAAGCGACGCTCAAGGTGACAAGAGCCCTGATTCGTTCGGGGCGAAAGAGAGAAAGAGACCAAGCAGTCATGGCACCCCAGTCATGACCTACCACAAACACTTTCTCATTGTCGCTCGCTATCTCGTCCAGAAGACCGACGAGATCGCCGACGACGTGGAGACTGGTGTAGACGGTGGGAGAGGCCGGCACATCCGTGTCACCGTAGCCTCGGAGGTCCGGCGCCACACAGCGGTAACCGAGGGAAGCAAGAGCCTTCATCTGGTGGCGCCATGAGAACCATAGATCAGGGAATCCATGGATGAAGAGGATCAATGGCCCTTCACCCATCTCTGCTATGTGCATGTTTATGCCATTAAGGTTCACTGTTCGATGCTCTACACCTTCCATCTTTTCTCTCTCTATGCACTGTCCACCAAAAATCTTCTTGCACAACTCAAATGCTTATCGAAAGGAGCAGTGATATGCACTGTTAGAAGGTATGTCCATTTAACATATCTAAAAAATAATATTATTGTAAGTGTGAAATAGATATAAATTTGTTATAGGGTTATTAAAATATATTTATCCTGTCAAAATATCTTTTTAAGGGTAATTTCATGATTAAATAAAGCAAATGTTTGTTATTGCCTAGAAAAAAAATAAAACTAAAGCCAATTATAATTTATAAATATTTTTTTCACCTATATGGATCAATTTTGAAGGCTAAAGTGGACCACTTCCATAACGTGAAGCAGGAGTGGCACGAAAGGACAGGAATAATGCAGCAGATAATTCATTATCTTAGCCAGGAGGAGATTGATCCATGGAAGCTAAGAATAAAGGCAACCAAAATATATTTTCAACTTTTACTGAGAAAACAACATCTAATAATAAAATATCATTTTGTATTTTGTAATTATATTGTAGAAAATGTAAAAGTAGCTGGAGCACTCTATCCAAATAATATACAATTGTTATTATTGTGTATCACATTTATTGAGATGATTAAATTATATTTTTTATATCAATTATAAAATTGATGGAAACTCAAACTATATAGAAAAGAAAAGCTAAACTTCTTATATTAGTTAAAAAAATGACAAAAGTTTAGGTTCACTTTAAACTAGAATCCTTATAAAAAAAATGATAAAAGTGGTATTCCATTACATAATATTCCTTTACTTCTCTGTCATATAAGACTATCATTTACATAAATAAAAAATTACTTTACTTTTAAGTATTTTGTTACTAGACAACCCTCAAATCATAACCAATCCAATTCTAGACAAAGTTTTGCTAATATATAGCTTAACTAAAATAAATAATACATCAGAGTACATGAACAAACATTAACAATACAAAAATACTAACATTCATAAAACGATTAACGTTATACAAGTCTACAAGTAATTATACACACTTAAAAAATCTAAGGTTCATTCATCCAACTAAAAAATATTCAACTAAACTAATGCACTTTTAACATACATCTATTCTTATCTCTACAAAATTCAAAAATTACGTATACACATCTAAATTATTATAACACAATTTATGTAAAAAAATAAAATCTACTATATTTTACATTTCTTGTTAAAATCTATAATTTCAATTTTTTACATGTTGAATATAAGTAAGTTTTGATCCTTTACTATAATTAGTTAAATTAGCTTATTTTAATTATTACATAAGTCATTTCACTTATTTAGTTTTCTTCAATTGTTTATATAGAACTTGTAGCTAAAAGAAAACATTTATAAGGAACGAAATCAAAACTCATTTATTTTCAAAATCACTACTAGTCATTTTTATAAATCGTTTAAGTATGATTTTTCTTATTTGCAATTACTTATTTTGGCTTCACCTATAGATCTCTTCATCCCTTCTCAAAATGAGTATGCATATTTAAGTTTGCTTATGATGCACCATATCTTCTGTAGCAAAGAATTCTAGATTATAATATAAAATAAATCTGGGTAAGTTTTCTATTAGTTACTCGATATTGTTTTCTATTGTTTAATATATTGTCAGATCTCTCTCACTTTGAAAAGAGCAATTTTAGTTTGCACTTCATCGAACCTTCCGCTTCACTCTCAATAAATTTCAGTGCCAACGCACATTGTGCTAGCTCTGAGGAAGAAAAGGGAATAAAGTAGACGGGAAAATATAATTGAAATTAAGATAGATTATCAGTAAAGTGACTATTGCTTGGAAAACAAAAACAAAAGTAACACGTGAAAAATATGCAGGTGGACTTATTTATATTGTCGATTAAAATACTTTGTAGAAGTCAAGCTGAAAGTTGGTCACGTTAAGAGCACCAAAATATATCGTAACACATTGTTATTTTAGGAAATCCATTATAACTTTTACTTTTTATGATCTATTAAAGACCCTCAATTTCAAATAAAAGGAGCATTTTACCAACCAGCAGATTTATGTAGGAAAAAAAATATTGGCTCACCAAGAACGTGAGCACGAGAGTTAACTTATTTATCTTTAACTTTTTAACCCACTAAATTGAGTAGAAGCAATATTGGCATAACGAGAAATGCAATAAAAAAATTGTCTCGAATCTTAAATGGGTAATAAATAACGCTTGACATCATATTCGATCCAACCACCAAAATATAAAATATAGATCAATACCGCCTTCCCAACCGCCCTTAAAGGATCGATCAAGAACTGGGATCAGTCCATCATGAAGTCTACTAATCAAATGCTTAAATCAAAACTGAGATCCCATATTAATCATCTTGCATTTTCATGTTCCTGAAATAGATAAAGACAAAAAAGGGAATACTTAAACACCGCATAAAAGTCATAATTATTACCAACAGTAACATAACTGAAGATTCATACAGCAATGCTAATCAATAACGGCAGGAAGCATTGCCATTTATACTAGATAGGAATTAACCCCTGAAAATTCTTAGTGGATATTGGAATCAAATAATATAACTTTTCTGCAGTGTCCTTTTCATTAAAAAAATGTACGCAGCTGAATTATCACACTTATCAATTGCGGCAAATGTCGGTACACTGTGATTAAGCAGAGCATAGGCCATGGTAGCCAAATATAGTACGATTAATAGGGAATGCATCCTTAGAGATTGGAATCTGTTTAAACTTTCTTTTTGAATTAAAGTTCGGTTCTATGCTCACTCTAACTAACAAAAGTTTCACTTTGCCCACACAAAAACACACATCTGGTTCCATTGTTTGAATTCTTTGTTTTTATGACCTAATGCACATGCTACAAGGAAACTAATTCTCAGATCTAGCAGCCCAACTTCGTGCCAGACCGCATAAAAAATCGCAGACTTTAATGGTCCATCCCAGTCCCTTAAACCCACCCTTCGCATGCTTAAAATGCCTTTTTCCAGAATAAAAAAAAGGTGATTTGATTTTTTTGAGTTCAAGGAGCAGCCAGCCTACGCTGTTGCCCACCCATTTTCTTATCATGCCCACCCTATTTTGTAGCTTAATCTGGCGCAAAAGAGGGAGGTCATCCTCTGTATCACAGCTTCAGTTAGCACCTAGTTGTTCTCCCCACCCTTTTAATTATACCTCGTGTTAATGATGATTGAGTCAACAAGATACGACTTCTGGGTAGTCATGATGAATATCTGAAGCTTTTTTAGTATTTTTGAGCACTTCTATTATGCCTGTATTGGGAATTTATATGATTTCTATCCGCCACTCATTATGTAGCAGCTGTTCCACGGTCCACTAAACTGCTATCATTATTGGAGTTGTATACTCAAAATCAATAACAAAGATTAAAAATTTCAGTAGTGGCTACAAATTATCCACTACCGTGCTCGCACTTTTCTTGGAAATACTTGGTATTTAAAAGGATGCAAAATTTTACACACAAATTATCAGTCACATTAAGGCAGAACATACCTGTGTATGATGATTTCACTAATTTAAACACACATTTCGTTGAAGGTTCAGTCTTGAGGTTTCATCGCAGGGAAGAGAAGAACCTCCTGTCACCAAGAAGACAGAACATAGTAAGAAATTGTGAAACAAAATAGCATGCAGATAGAGAAATAGTACAAACCTTAATATTCTGTGAATCTGTCAGTAACATGGTCAACCGATCAATGCCCAAGCCCCAACCACCAGTAGGTGGTAAACCATATTCCAGAGCCGTACAAAATGTTTCATCCAAGGCCATTGCTTCATCATCACCAGATTGCCGATCCTGACATGAAAAGCAGACAACAGTTACTACGAATAATTTTATTTAAAAAAGCCCAACAACTAGAGTATAACACATATTACCGTTGTAACACATTTCATTACCTTGAGTTGTTCAGCAAATCTCTGTCGTTGTACTGCAGGGTCATTCAATTCCGTATACGCATTGCAAAGCTGAATAGTAACAGTGGTCAGAAGCATGATTCCAAATTATTTTAAATAAATAATAGTCAACTCAATGTCATGATCTTACTTCATGTTTATTAATAAACAATTCAAAACGTTCGGTCAGGCCTGGCTTTGATCTGTGCCACTTGGCTAAAGGACTCATTATCTCGGGATGGTTAATGATGAATGTAGGATTTACACAAGTTTCTTCCAAAAAGTGACCCACAAGCTGCAATATGAAAATAATATAATTACATTTCCTGAAGATAATTCATAAGAAGCTCAAAATAAGGAATAAAATCATGAATAAAATGCAATAATTAGAATTGTGCAAATATAATTGTCCTGGTCTTATCAGACCGGCAACACAGTATGGCAAAGTATCACTGAAAAGCAGGACCATTCAGAGAAGAAAAAGGAAAGTGAATCATCTTTTACATAAAAGAAAAATTAAAAAAGGGAAAACAAGAAAGGAGATTACTTTATCCAACAAACGAGCAGTTGTTTCTGGGGGAGGACATTTAATCTCAAACTTCGAGCATGCATCCTTCAAATACTGATTAGCTTCGTTACTTGACAAGTCTTTAGGAATACTTAGTCCAGCTATCTGTTCTAATCCTTCAATCATATCAATCCTTCTGTAACAATTAAAAATACATGTCAATAATATAAAAATATCAACACTATAAAAAACAGTATAAAGTGACCAGATAATGTACACTGCGCACCTAAAAGGTGGAGTAAAGTCAATTTCAATAGGTTCCTTATCAACACCATTTGCATGATACTTGATTTTATAGCTGCCTTTGGTAAGTTCCTTAACCATACCTGTTTCAATGTTTTTCGCATCATGAGATTAAGCAGGTTACGTGATGATAAGATATACTAGTGAGAATAAAAAATACATCACAAAACACCATTCAATTCTTACCGCTCAACATTTGCTCTGTTATATCCATTAAGTCATTGTAGTCCTTGTAAGCCATATAGAACTCACAGGTAGTAAACTCAGGATTATGAGTCAAATCTATGCCCTCATTCCTAAATTGTTTACCAATTTCATAAACACGATCCAGTCCACCAACAACCAACTCCTTAAGATACAGTTCGGGGGCAATCCTCATGAATAACCTCATGTTAAGTTCATTGTGATGTGTTACAAATGGACGAGCAGCAGCTCCACCAGCAATCATGTTCATCATAGGGGTTTCAACCTGCGAGTGATTCAAAAAGTAGGTAAATGGAGGTAAAGAAACCCAAGGTCCAGAATCAGAATACTCAGACACCGAACGAACCTCCAAGAAGTCAAGGTCATCAAGGAACCTCCTAATGTAAGAAATGATTTTAGACCTGGTCTTAAATATATCTCGAACCTCTGGATTAAGCATTAAATCCAAATGGCGCAGCCGATATCTTGTTTCCTAAAAAGCAAAAATTAATTCAATAAAACGTAGTATTGCCAGAAAGATGAAACAAACTGAAGATAGTTCAAGAGAAATTTTTCTCTTCAGTAACACATGTTTATCATAGCAAGCAGAAAATATAGTTGATCAAACATTAAAAGAAAACAATGCAAGATTTGGGCAATCATAATCATTGAATATATGAGAACGGTTAAGATTAGAGCACATTATTAAATTTTATTAAAAAATTCAAAACTGGAAAAAAAACTATCCTGCCTCTCAAATACGAGGAATCTTAGACCCCCTTCTAAAAATCATTTCTCTGATGCAATATGGGACGCTGTGAAGTTCATGAATAAAATCCCTTTGCTTTTTCCTGTTTTTGGTGGAGCTACAGCACCCACAGCCACATTCACAAGTTTATATTTAAGACATAAGAGATAAATCTCCTCTAAAGATCCAGTCACCAATTCAGTAATAAATATCAAAAGACAAATTTGTGGGTCAACTTCGAATGAAACTAGGGAGATAAGATCATTAATTTACTTTTAATAAAAAAAAAATATAATAATGTGAAAGAATATGAACCATTCATATATTTAATGGCCAAGTTTGCCTCAATTTACATTGTAAAGTGAGATTCCTCACAGTAGAGCAGCCGGATCGTACAATCATATAGGCCTTTGCAATTGATTAGTGATTCAATCAAATATCCAATTCACTTTACCCTCACTGATGAAAAAATTAAGAAATATTGGTTTGATTTCAACTTGAAATTAATTCAAACAGTATGAGAAAAAAGAAAAGATAAAGATAACATCAAAATCTCCCTTAATTCAACAAGAAATGAAAAAGAAAAAGTCACCACATATATCAAGAAAACCAATCTATTTTATGCCACTTTTCATTGCAAGTTGCAATCATGTTAATTCGTGAAGAGAATCACAATAAGGGGAAACGGAAAAAAAAATTAAAAACCTAATCTATCAAAATAATCAAAGAAACACAGAACATAATATCTAACAGCAATAACTATACATTTCAAAAAGAAGACAAACGAAAAGAGAGAATAATAATGACAAACATCTATCTATTGCATGTAATTTTATATCCTTAACCATAACCTGTGGTATCACATTTCAGTATTTTCTCAATAACAAAAGCGCATCCACACTGTTACCACTGTCGGTTCCAACATGGGAGCATATACAAATCAATTTAAAATACTAAAAACAATGGTAGTATCTATAACAGTACATTTTTCATGCCAATTATACCTGATCCTTCAAAATATATGCTTCAGGATTCCTGGTATTTCCTGGTACCCATGGATTTTTCTGCAAATAATTAAAGTAACAGCGTCATTGCATAAGTCATCAAACAGCATAAAAAAATTAAAAATAAATATACATACTGACCTTCAAAATTGCATTATCAACAGCAGCAGCAGCAGACTTTTGCCTTGGCATCATATGCAAACAATGAGACAGCACCACAAAATCCTTGGGGAAAATACTAAGTTCACCCTTCTTACTTTTGCCTGGATAATTAAACATAGGAAAACTGTAGAACACATACTAACAGTGGAGAATCAGAATGGTAAAATGTCTGATTAGCAGGCTTTAGCCCTCTGCTATGAATTAAAAGCACAGGAGTATAACAAATATGGTTCTAAATTTATGTAACTAAATAACATTAACATTTTAAAGACTAACTCCTGGTCTTAAAATGCTTCCCAGTTGCTCACAATGTGACACGACTTTCCTAGTCTTGAGGCAGAAATCAGTAATAATATTGCAATAATCAAAACACCTATTCTCAAATGTCATAATTGGATGTATGTGTTATCAAGGTGACAGAATTGGAGACAGACCTTGCATGCATGAAAGAGAGTAAAAATTATGGTATGAAACTTCATAGCATCACAAACCTGGAAAACCCGTGACACCAACTATGTCCCCACGCTTCACATTAGAGTGGAATTTGGAAAATTCAGCCTCATCCAAGTTCGATTTACTGCATTGAAGAGATATCAGTTATTTCATCCGTCCTACTAAAATCAAACAGGATAAAAGAAAAGAAAACAATATATAAATTCAACAATGAGAAAAGGACAGCATTATGAGAAAAAAAAAATACAAAAAGATGTTTTCATAAATTGAAAATACAAATAATTACATCAAAATCAAATACCAAAATAACAAGGAATGCCACGGAACTTTACATTATAACAAGGAGTACCATAGAATATGCCGCACTATAAGGTAATCTCTTAAATGATAATCCTTTTATAACACTAGCATTGTAGCACTTAACGATGTTACAAATAACATCATGCAAAAGCAATAGTATTTGTGTAATATCTAAAAGGATAAAGCAAATTAATCGAAAGTGGAAAGTAATTGCATGACTGGCCTTCCATGAGATATTATTTTAGATTATATTACATGGCAAGCATTTTATTTTAGATTATTCCTCTAGCTCAATGATTATAAAAGAAATGTTCACCCATGCCATAAACTGGTTCAACAACATCACTAAATGTGCACGTCTAATAATTGATCTGCATTAATTTGATACATTATATTGCACAACCATAATTCCTACATGCACATAGTCAAGTACAGCAATTTTGGGTACCTCGCATCAGCCATAACCTGGACCTTGAAGCCGCCACCATGCAGGTCATAAAAGACAAGCTTAGAACCAGAGGTGCGTTTGTGCATGATTCGGCCTGAGGTGCAGAAAGATAATGAGAATCAACATACACCAACAGAAGCAACAACCAGAAAACCACAAACTATCGACACAGAAATTGCTAAGTACCAGCCAAAGACACAGAGGCATCCTCGGCGTGCTGCCCATCGCTTAAACCTCCATATTCCTTTATGTATTCCTCAATGGACATAGTGACAAAGAACTTGTGAGGATACGGGTTCTTCCCTTCCGCCTTTTGAACTGAAAGGTACTTCAGCCTATTTTCAAGATATTGCTGCAATGAAATCACCCCAAAATTACAAGATGAATAAATAGATAATGTAACCAATTAAATATTCCAGTGCAGTGGAAAAATTGGAGTTATACTGTTGGGTCCATATCCTCGTCATCAGCTGGAGCAGATTTGTTATCCTTTGCCTTCTGCATTTCAGCTGCCTGCAGAAAATCATATAAATCAATTATATCATAAGTAAGACTCACTTTTTGACAATTAATCCAAATCAATATGCAAAAACAAAACAAAATGTGGAATACCGCACAATCTTATTAAAACATACAAGTAAAATTCGTATAAAAAAATAAATAAATAAATAAAACTCTCACTTGATCAAGGGGTTGGGGAAATGAGATGTACCTTTTTGGCCTTCTCCTCCTCCTTGCGCTTCCTTTCTTCTTCTCTCTGTTTGTTCTTCAGTTCCCGTTTCAGCGCACTGCGCAAACAAAAAAATCATTTCCATTGAGGTACAATTATTATGAATTGAATTTTGCATTGATAAAAAAGGGAGTGGCGCACTGACTTCTTGCTTATGGTTTCGCCCGAGCCGGCAGACGGTGCCTCGGAAGGGGCTTCCATTGGTGGAGAAAGAATGAAAGGGAGAAAGAGTGAAAGAGAGGGTTTGGACGAGAGTGTGAGAAGAACTAGGGTTTTTGAGAGACTCTGTTTATCAACGTTGTATACCTACGACGACGTTTTGCTTCTAACTTTACTCCCAGCAAAGGTTATGTTTATGACTTGTACTAAGTGCCGTCTATTATTTATTAGTAATATTACCTTTTTTTTTACTTCTTTAACTAACCTAATTGCACCTCGTATGTGCCGATTACATTATAGATTTAAGATTGAAAATTTAATATTTAATCTTTTATTCATATTCAATTTTATCTTCGATAATGATACGTGAATGACAGACATTACACCTACGTTACAATTCTACATGGTTAGTTATTTCTTACATGGCTAATTGATTATTGTGTGACAAAATAATTAAGTGTCTCTTCCACTTCCATTTGCAAGAGCATTTTTACATTGATAAATATATACTTTAAAAAGTTATTATAAATGAAATTTATTTTTTATTGATTATTATAATTTTACAATTAAATTATTTTAATTTTTCAAAAAAAAAACATTAATATTTTTAATAATACAATTAATGAAAATATAAATATATTTCTAAATATTAAATATATAATTTCATCTTATAAATATCAATTATGAATTATTAGAAAAAAACAATATTAAAAAAATACTATTATAAAATTTTTAATATATATATATATATATCATTTTTAAGTAATAATATTTTTAATAAAACATAATTAATGAAAATATAAATACATTTTTAAATGTTTAAAAATATATATATTAAATTTATATTTAGTTAATGTATTTAGAAATTAACTATTAAGTATTGATTTAGAGAAAAAAAATATGTAAAAATACTATTATAACCATTTATTTACTTTTATTACTATTATCATCATTATATCTAACGTCTTTTTTTAAAGCACTAATATTTATAATAATACATAATTAAAGCAAATATAAATATATATGTAAATATTAAAAATATAAATCAAATTTATGTTTTCCTAAATTAACTATATTAAGTGCTAATTATTACATAAAATAATATTTAAAAATAATATTTTTTAATTTTTAAGTGTTTAATTGTGTTTAAAATTTAATCTCCATAGTTAAATTCCTTAACTGTTTGACTATGATTGTATAAGTGTTCAATTCTCTGACCACCCACCATATCACAGTACAACCAACAATTATGTAGTCACCTGATCCTCATACTTCAATCCCTTACATGTTTTGTACCATGTCATTTAATACAAGAGTGTCTTGTTTCACTAAGGACCACATACAAATGACATATATGTGCGTACTGTGCCATGATGACATCCCATACACATAGTAAGTGTTTAACCTTCTTCATGTAAGTGTTTAACTAAGTTTAATTGTCTGACCACACACCAAATACACCATTTATGTGGCTTTTGACTTATAGTCAACTCCCTTACATGACTATATATAAGTGTTTAATTGTGTTTAACCATGATTGTATAAGTGTTTAACTTGTTCAACCTTTTGACCACACACCAAATCCACCATTTATATAGTCCTTGACTTCCATAATTGAATCTCTTACATAACTATATAAGTGTTTAACTATGTTTAAACTATTTAACCATGACTGTATAAATATTTAATATATATAATTTTTAAGTAATAATATTTTTAATAAAATATAATTAATGAAAATATAAATAAATTTTAAATATTAAAAATATATATTAAATTTATATTTAGGCAATGTATTTAGAAATTAACTATTAAGTATTGTTTTATATCAACAAATATTTAAAAATATTATTACAACAATTTATTTACTTTTATTACTATTATATCATCATTATATATATATATATATAAGGTATTTTTTTCAAAGTACTAATATTTATAATAATACATAATTAATGTAAATATAAATATACCAAAAGTCTCATTAGGTGTTATGTTATGCATTATGCTCTTAGATAGTAATCACACCAGCAATCGATAAAAGGTTGACAACCACATCTAGTTGTAAAAAACATTTTCCTTTCTTTTAAATTAATTTTTTCATATTTTTAAAATGGAAAAAATTGATTATTCTGTACATTAACATTAACTAAATAGATTCAATACAAAGAAAATGGTGTTGCAGGGGGCAGTAAAGGATCTAACTCTACCTCTCCCTTAAGGCTACTTTATTCTACCTTTTTATGCTTTGTTGTTACAAGATTAATCATTTTTATTCACTTTAAATTCAACTCTTTGCAAATAATAATAAACCAAACATAATATAAATGGTCAAAAGCGTAACTCGGTACAAAATTTAATATCATTATAATTTTTAATTAATATTAATTTTAAAATATGTACGAGTAGATATTTCATTGTTTATTTTTATTTTTATCTATATTATATACATGTATATGCGCGCTCATGAGAGTAAGTAAAGCATATTCAAACATAGCTTAAAATTATAGATATACTTAATAATCCGTAAAAAGTTAATTTAATCAATAGTTAATTTTTCTAACTCTATAATCAAGATATACAACCCGTGTTGTGAAGAGATATGTGATATAGTTCACATAAATTAAACAGATGATCAAATTATAGGAAATAATAAATACAAATTCCATCTTGTTCTAAGTTAAACTATACATAAATTGTTTTTTTAATTAATTGTTAATTGATTATTTTTATATATTGTTATTTTACAATCATGTAATTTTTTTCTGAAGAAAACATTTCAACTAATAATTTGTTAATCAATCATAACTCGAAAGTCTATGACTATCACTATCTCTTATCTTCTCTATTGTTAATGTTTTGATAGTTTGAAATACATGGTGTCACTATAAGAAAAAAGTTATATAAAAACCAATATTTAGTTATCAAATGAAATGATTGTTAATTAGTGACCAAAATAATCACCAGATTAAATTTTGATTGCTAAATATCTATAAAATATAAGTAATTATTGAATTTAATGACCAATTAAGTTAAATAATTGGTATCCAATATCAGCTACTACCAATGTTTTAGTGACATATACCATTAGATTCTAAAGTCTTTAACTTAATTAAGTACCGATCTATAATCTAATGGTATAGGTTACTAAAACATTGGTAGTTAATGTTAGATACAAAATATTTGACTTAATTTGTTACTAAATTCAATAATTACTCTATTTTACAGTTATTTAACAACCAAAATCTAATCTAATTTAGTGACTATTTTTGTCATAATTAGTAATCATCTCATTTTATAGCTAAATATTGGTCTCCATACAATATTATTTTTTCTTGCAGTGGTCGGGTGAGCTAGTAACCTAACATCTTCATTCATTCATCGATCTTTTATATTTTTTAAACTACTAAATATACATCTTAATTCAGTCAGATTTTAACTCCTAATGATACTTGAAAGCCATGACAATTCCATCATCTTAATCTAATCAAAATTCCTATTTTAAACAATCATATGAAAATTGTTTATGGTGTAATGTCTAGTGAAATAGTTAAAATAAAAATAAAAACACATTAGAGGGCTTCCTTGGATTAACAAAAGGGACTTGCATCTAATTTGAATTCAAAATTAAGATTACCAACTTATCTAAAGTAATAATTTATTAATTATTAAGTTTAACTGTGTAACTTAATGGGAGAACTAAAACAGAGATGAAAAAAAATTCTCCAGGGACAAAGGCAGATCAAACATTTTAGACTGTTTCATAATTTACCTTCTCACATTCTTGATAATATAATTTTGAAATACTGTCTAGAGTAAAAAGAAAATTAAGACATGTCTTATCCCAGTTGTCAACGTAATATTTTGTTTATATAATAAGTATATTTACTAGGGTGAATAAATTAATTAGTAATTTATTTAAAGGTCAATAATTTAATTAGTAATTTATTTTATTAACTTATAAACTATATATACAAAGTTTTGATAAATAATTTAAAGTAAGCTATTTTATAAGTTTCTTATAATTTATAAATTATTTTAATTTTTAACTTATTTAATTTAATTTTTAACTTTTCTAAATATCATTATTTAATTAAATTTTATAACG
>Ga0099824_1002579_pt1 | contig 26541 bp, 7 predicted proteins | sample SiratrowhiteBW_FD_76837 | JGI IMG/M metagenome (GOLD analysis project Ga0099824, IMG submission 76837) | Root nodule microbial communities of legume samples collected from California, USA - Siratro white BW | ecosystem: Host-associated > Plants > Roots > Nodule | place: USA: California...
ATAATATATTATTGTATATATATAATATATATATATATATATATATATATATATATATATATATATATATATATATATATATATATATATATATATAACACTTAAATATCTTTATAGATCAACTATCAACCATAAACATTTCTCCTAATTATCTTAAATTTTAAATATAATATACATTACAAAGAGACAGGGGACCAATTCCTTAGATCGCAATTTTCGAACACCCAATATATATAATATGATTTATGTGAGAAAAGGATAAAAAATGATAAAAAAAAAAAAAAAAAACAGAGAGACTACTTATAATTGGTGATTATAACTTGTTGGCGTATTTAAACCAAAAATGGACGTAGCATTTTAGTTGATTTACGTTAGCAGACTAAAATATCAACGTATTTTAAGATAATATATAATTATAATTAATTAATGTACATCAACTAAAAATACAGGTAGCAATAAATTAATAAATCCCATATTTATTTAGTTGAGTTAATTTAATTTGGAATTTTAAAATAAGAATCAATGGATTAGGACCAATCGAATCCCATTATGATTTAGTGTTTTCAAAGGCTTGAAAAAAGAGGTACTGTACTTTTTCAAATTTTTTATCTTCCTTATTCTCTACTTCTTATAAAATTTTAATTTTATGTTAATGTAAAATATAGTTATTCTATAATAAATGCTTATTTATTGTATTTAATAATTATTTTTTTTATCATAGTTGTCATTGCATACGTCCTACTATTTTCTTTGTCCAAAATGAAACCAGAAAAAAAACACAAGATTATAAAGTGAGAAAAAAATAAAGAAAAGACAAGTAAAATTAAAAAAAAAAAAAAATGTACTAAAGAATCTACTAATATAAGATTTAAAAATAACCGTTTAAATTGTCCTACGTGTTCAAGTTAAAAGGGATCTTTACTCATAAAAAATCAGAGAAAAGGGTTTTTAATTAAAATTATTACTGTTGATGTAACTTTTTTTTGTTGAAATTATTGTTTTGAAATTTAAAAAATAAAAATAAAGAGAGATCTACATCTAGTGTGAAGCTGCCCCTGTCGTGGTTGTAGTGACAGCACTGGAGTGGGGACACTGCAATGAGGTGTGGTTTATACATTTGTGCTCAAAATTCAATCTTTGTATGAGTAATGGACCTACATACACTTATTGTCTTCAAGAAATAAGGTCATCATCAATAGTTACAACTCACGTGAGTAGTTTTCTACATTTAAAAGATGAAAAATATGGGTATCAATGTGCTATATCATTATTACGTAATTTACACTATTTTTTTTAATAAAAAAATTTCATTATCATGTTAACATCTCCAATAATAATAATAATGTTAACGTTGATTGCAATAACTTTTGGAAGCATGTCGTAGATATGCTCCAAAAATCTAAAGCATATATATCGGACCAAGAGCTAGTTTTAGATTATCATAACTTTATATCTTTATTTGAAGAAATATTTATATATAAACAGTGTTTTGGAATAGAATTATGTTAAATAGAAATATTAAATTGCTTTAGTTTTCTGCTAAAGCTAAAAAAAGTCTGTCCCATATCTAATAAAAAAAGAAAAAGAAAAGCTCTTCAAACTAATTCATATCTTAGAAACTTAGAGATAAGATTACACTTGTATACTATAAATTAATATTATTTTTGATCGAGACGAAATTTTTAATATTTAATATATGTTTTAATATACTTCTTTTTATATATTTCATTATATTTTAAAATGGGTAAAAATTAGAAAATTCTGAATGAAATTTATGAATAAGATGTGACGTCTATTCAACGTAATGATTTTTCAATTTATAAAGATACTGTGGTTAAAAGGCTCTACGATGTTAACTTTTCTTATTAGAATTTGGATAAAATATCATTTTAATAATATTAGTGATTAATAGTTTTTATATTAAAATTTGATTCAATATTTATATTTTAAAACTAATAGTTACTTAAATGACAAAAAAAGTAATAATTTAATTATTACTTTAACCATAAATCTAATTTGGTTTGTGTGCATGAATTAAAATAATCCCTAATACTAAAAACGAAGTTTACTAAGGTTCTATTACTGTAAAACTCTTAAATAATGAAGGAATGATGAAGAAAACAAAATTATTAAAAACTTTCTTATATGTTTAAATTAACATGTAAATAAAATCAACTTTTTGAGAGGATAAATAAATAAGAATAGCTTTACAAATTAACTTCTACATAAATTACGTTGACTAGGTTATTATATCTATTGACTAAAAACTTGACTTCAAGTATTATGAATGAAAAGAAAAATATGACTAAAAATATAAATCCTACTCAAGATTTTTACTAAATATTCTTTCCGTAAATAGGTAATTGAAAAAGTTAGTCAGCATTTTCCGTTAATAACATAACGACAAAAAATAATTTTAATTTGTGAAATAAATTTGTTGTTAAAGATATTTTAAAAGAATATAATAAGTGTCTTAAAGACGATAGTGATGCAAAATGAAATAAGTTTGACTCTCAAAATTCTCCTTATACAAATATAATTGTTATAAATATTATTTAAACAAATTTCTTTAGAATTATTTTATCATATTTTTTGCAAAATAAATTCTTTAAATTTAACTCATTTTCAATCATACTAATAAAAAATTTGTTTATTAAATTTATAAATACGTGTTGTTTTATTTATTATAAAATATTCTTTTTGTCTTTGCCTTTGTCAATATCATTACATACAAAACAATCATCTTCTATCCTCTTTCACATAATGTCTATTCTCTTTTACCATCCTTCTCATTCTCAATTCATCCATCATTATATTAGATTAACTACATCTTAACTATCTGCATTTTTAGAAATTCTATCTCAATCTTATAGTTCACTTGTAATCTTGTGTACCTTTGTCTTTTTTTCGTATTTACATAAATTTCACTTGTTCACTTTGATTTGAAGTTACTCTCTCAAATCTAGTTCATATATTACCACTTTTAGATTAGTTTTTCATACTTTAGATTGGTTCATTTATTATCACTCAGATTTTATACTCTCTCAAGCCTATAAATAAGACATCAATCCCAAGACACTAGATACAAAAACTCTGATCCTTAACCCTCTTAAACTACTCGGACCGATTACTTAAGTTTTAAAATATTTACAAGATCCTCTCCTAAAAATAAGGACACAAAGATAATTCAAAACACTAAAGACAATAAGATAAAACTTACACCCGATCGAAAATGAGATTGGTCATTCAAAGGTTAACTAGTCATATAATAATCCTTCATTTGTTTTTCCTCTTGTTCCTTCTTACTACAATCACCATAAACTCTATTTATCTCATCATTATCTTGGACTCTCAATCTTTTTCTTAATTCTTATTTTCCTGCATCATCATCTCTTACTTTTTTTTTAAGATAAGTGTTATTATTTAATTAAAAAAAATATTTTCACTAATTAGTTTAAAGAAATTACTACTACTTTTTATTAATAGAATGTATTGTTAAACAATTTTGAAACAACAAATTTTAATTTGTTTTATTATAGATACATATGTGCTTATTAATTTTTTATGGAAAAAATATATATGGTTTTGTTGATCTTAGCTCTTATAAATGGGAAAGTGTTAAAATAAAATTTCTTTGCAGAAAAGAAGACACCTCAACAAAATAAATATTACAAAAGTAATATTTTACATTGGTTTTACTCACCAATCCAGAAAATGAAACTCCCTGCTTGTATTTTATTTATAAGTAATTAAAATCTACATTCATTTAACAATCATGATAATATCACTTAATTAGAGTTATCAAGCATTTATTGTTTGTATACTCATTGATTCTATTTATTGAATTGTGAAATTATTATGATAATAGTGAAATAACTAACAATAATAAAAGTATTTAACAACTCATACTGTAGAAGCCATATTTGTGGGATAGCAACTCGTGACTCGAAATATTAAATTATGATATCCTGTGGCTGGAAACTCTTGGTAGCCAATGAAATTGCTCTTACAAATTCTTATTCTTATTCTTTATGTTTTCCTCATCTAGTGATTTTCTTGTATGAATGTATTCTTATTATAATTGCATGAAATCAATTTGGAAATGAACCAATCGTTCAAATCATTTGACCCGTAGAGACAGGTTATGATTTGGGGGAGAAGAACCGAGGAAAAAAAGTGTTAGAGAATCATTCCAAACGTGGCCTTTCTTTAAAGATAAGTAAAGTTGTGATAGTTTGAATTCCTTTCAAAGCATGATTGAGAAAAAAGAACTACTCATTCATCAGTAAGTTCCGTCACAACGTCAAGAGCACAATCTAGCATGTTTTCTGTTGTTAATTCTCCATCACCAATCATATAATAATCACTCTATAGTCAGAAGTGCATATATATTCTCAAAATATATTGATAAATTCCAATCCATGATATTCTCAATAAGACATGTGCTGATCAGTATCATATAGTTTGATTGAATACAAATATAAAAACTGGATTTGTTTTTGCGAATTAACTAAATTATTGAAAACAAAAATACCCTAATACAGAACAGACCAAATCTTTTTTAAAAAAAAAAAATCTTACAATAAATAGACTATATATATTTTTATTTATTTTAATGAATATGAGACTCACTTGTTCCTATCCTAGTTTGCTTGAGATAACGGAATGGGCAACCTATTGACATTAGAAGGTTTGAGGCCAACTTTAATTGAATGATAAAGGGAGGACTTTGTTTGAAGTAAGTCAACCTTACTGCTATTTTCTTATCTAACTAGTACGTTGAGAAAGCCATTTTATGGTGCCCAAAAGAGAAAAAAAAGGGTTTTCAATAATTGAGAAATGGTATTTTTATCTGCCATGCATTATTGCATTGCCTTTATATATGGAATAATGCAAAGCAAGTATAGGTTTAGGTTTGCTATTGTTTGGTTGGTATTCTTTCTCCTCCCTCTGTCCACCGACATGAATTTATAATCCAGCAATGCATGTGTTGGTTTAATTCAGAGTTTCCAGTTAAGAGTTACTTTCCAGCTAGCCTTCTACTATTTCAACTCTTAACTCTTTCCTTAGGGTACATTTGGAATAGCAAATCTCCCATGTATTATAAGTGAAAAATTAAATGTTCCTCATAATCATAAACCATGTTATTTCCTTTCATATTTATTTTATTCAAAAAGCACCAGACAATATACTGTCTATATTAATAGTACTTAGTGTGTTGGTGGGTTTGAATTAACCTTATTAATGTTCAAAGTCAAGTCAAACTAGGTTGGATCTAAACCGATTAAATACAATAGCTTGTGTACCAAATTTGAAAATATAATAAATTTGAATAAATTAATTATATTCTTTTATTAGTTATAATGTTGGGAGTTTATGATTTGAGTATTTAAATATATTATGTATAATCATATGCTTAAGGTCGGGAAGACTTTTTATTAAAATATTGATATGGTATAATATTTAATATTTTAAATCTAAAATAACACCGTGAATCATAAACATTATAATGAATTTATATTTTAGAAAAATAAAATAATAAATTTATATTTTAGAAAGATAAATTTATTTTAATAATTAAATAAAATATTAATTAAAGTTTGTATTTTATAAGACTCTTTCATTTAAATAAAATTTATAAAACAATCTAAAAAATAATGTGACAGAATAGAACTCACGAAAGTTAAATTAATAAAATGATCCTTACGATAAAGATGATCTTATATATTTTTTAAATTTTTTGCTATTTTTTATAAAATTAAATTAAAAATATATTTTTCATATATTTTCTATGCAAGCAAATAAAAATATAATACATTTTTAATATATACTATATCAAAAATAAATTTACGCTTTATATATAAACATCTTTACTCAAATAGTTAGTAGGAAAATGTCTTTAATAAATATATTTTTCATTAATAAGTATAATTTATATCATAATTTTGTAATTATATAAAAAAAAAAAAACTATGAACGTTCAATTTTAACAAATTTATGAATTAAATTTTGAAATGTATATAGATTTGGTTTGGATCATATATTGAATTGATTTTTAAACTAAATATAATTCAATTCAATAATCAATCGGTTTAGTTATGTGTTTATTCAATTCATCTTATTTTCGGATTGATTTTTTCGATTTTTCATGGGATTAAGTCGCTTTGTAAACATAAACATGCATGTGACAGACGGTGGAAAGTTGGATGGTGTATGAGGCAAAGAGAATTTAAAAATAGGAAACTATTTTACATTATCTAATATTAAAACAAATAAAGAAATGATTATTTGATTGAAAATACATTAATATGTAGTGTATAACGATACTAATAATATGGGGGTATTATAGGTACAAATTTCTATAACATTTTGCACAGAATACTCTCCCGCAGAACAAAAGCCAAGGTGACTCTGCTTTAATCAATTCAACCAATCAAGCTTCGAAGTTCACCATCAATTTGTTCAACTTCTTGTTGCTGATTTTCTGCTCGATAAAACCCTTACCCAGGTCGTCACTGCAGACGAAAAAAAAAAGTTGAATATATCAACAGTCAACGTTCAAAAGCAACACATAAAAGTCAAAATAACTGAAAAGTCGTCTTACCTTTGCGGCGAGGGGGCGGAGGAAGAGGAGGAGGAAGAAGCAGCAGGGGTCAACTTCTGAGCCAACTGAACGGCGTCGTCGTGGGTGTTGATGATGTGATTGAAGCACAAATAACGACCGTAGGATGAGACCTCTTCGTAGACGCAGATGTGGGCATCCACCAAGAAAGGTAAATCAACGGTGACGAAAACACCATCCTCGTACATCTCAGCCGCTCCTCTGAGGTAAGGGTGTTGGATAGAGAGATCATGAGTCATCAATAAGCCTGCGTTGATGGACACCATATTCACCCCTCTGTCCATTGCTAAGGCCCACGCGCTTTTCTCAGCCATGCTCTTCGACACACCGTGCCATAACTGTATTAAACATGCAATTATTCAATTTTGTCATTTTCTTCCCACCCCATCTTCCCATCCCAACTTATTTTTATCACGTTTCTTATTATCCATCAACAATTATGCAACATACCCAAATATGAAAAATCAAGATTTTATAAAATGTAAGAAAATATTAAAATAATTAAACATAATAAAAATATTATATACCTTGAATTTGCGACAGAAATTGACATCACTCCAGTGTCTCTCATCGAGATCCAGTTCCATGGTCTTGCGATCCTCTCTCCAAACTACTGCAGTTGCCGAGGAAGTGAAAACCACTTTATCTATGGTCTCTGTCTGAGCACAGGCTTCAAGCACGTTGTGTGCAGCTCTTACTTCCACGTCTGCCATGTATTCCTGTACATTTCCAGTACCACATACATCACTTCTGCTCTGGCACACATCTCAAACCAAATTTACTACTTTCAAAAACTCAATTAAATGCTCTTTTAATGGGCACGTATATTTAAAACCATTGAACTTTACAGGGTTCAGTTAAAGCGGTCATATGCTACTCATAATTTTTTATTCATCATAAACTAATGATACAATAGTAGTCAACTCCTAAATTGAAAAAAAATACCGGTCTTCCAACGCGTTTTATGAACTCTGGTAGTAACAATTAAATCGTAATAAGTTTTCTTTCTGCCAAGCTTTTACTTTTGTCAAACAGACTTCCGAAGAAGTGCTTGCCATAAATTAAATACACGGGACAAAAAATTTGGATTTGAAATTTTTCTTGGTCAGGTTTTTTTCTGCTAAAAGAAGTTTGTTTTATAATTTAGCGACAGGAAGGTTCTGATATGATAATGCAAATATACGTAATAGAATATTCTTTATAAAATAAAATAGCAAAATGACGTATATAGACAGTACTCAGTGCATGCATTATTGCAATGAAGTAATTAAACTAATGGAGACATGGCAAAATTTAAATTTATATTATCAAGTTTTGGACCCACTGTATCAGCCTTCCACACTAACTCTTGGTTTGAACTGGATGATGTAGTGTTCAAGTTTATAATTTGCAAGCGAAGAAACTTGCTCAGATGTTCATGATTAGCAATATTTTAGGAATAAAATGTTGATAAGATCGGGCAATTGATGAGATAAGCAAATAAGCACATGGCTGAAAACCAACCAGCTCAAATGATTACGACACACGAGTGAATTATTAAGTGATCGAGATGGTTAACCAATACAAAACCACCACTATTGGCTACTATTAATAACAAATTAATCGAGCACAAAGTTGAATTAACTCCAAACTTTAAACCGAATTAACCATTTACTTGACTGTGACGGAGGTGATTAACCCACAGAGGAGTATGGTCAGTGCAGTTCCCCAACAAAAAAACAACTCAGACAAATTGTGCCTAAAACATACACCAACAAATTGAACTGCTTTACATTAACCTAAACAAACTCTCGTATTTCTCACCCAACAAACATGCCCGCAAAAAGCTCATCGTTTAACAATTTTCATTGCGATAGGAAGAAGAATATTATAAATCTCTTAGTTGGGATGTAGGAAATATATATATATTTAGGAAAAAGTGCTTACGTCATAATTTGGTTGGTCCTGGGGAGGTTCGAAGGTGTAGAACAAACCAGAGCAGCCTCGGAGTGCCTCGGTGATGCTTTGGTAATCAAAAGGGTCAGATCGAAAAAGCTTGAGCTTATCAGGGTCTGTGGAAATCCCATTGAAGAGGTCTTCTTCCCCTGAGAAACGATCCGAAAGGAAATGAATTTAAAATCGAAATCGAAATTGAAGGGAAGAAAGTGTGGCATGAAGAGTTAGAAAGTGATCGATTACCATGTTTTTGGAGAGAGGCATGAACGGTGTAGCCCCTTTGGAGGAGTCTCTGGACGAGGCTGAAACCGAACTGGCCAGAAGCGTCCATGACGCAAACTGTGTGAGTGGTTGTGTCGAAAGAAGGGGCCATGGAATTGAAGAGAGTTTGGGAATAGAAAGAGAAGAAACGAAGCGAGGGATATATAAATAGAAGAAGGGCTGCTAGCATTGAAAGGGTGTGGGGGTAGATAAGTAGGAAGGAGGTAGTTGCCTTTTTGATACATGGACACGCGCACACCACTCAGAGGAAGGGAAAACAAATGAAAAAGTAGATTTGTCACCCTCTTACACTTTAGCCCACCAATTTAATCAATTATTTTTTTAATACTTAAATTCCGTAATACTCAAATCTTCTGCTTTCAATCCATCATATTAATTATTACTGAATTTTCACAAAAAAAAAAATCGATTTTAATCTTTTACTCTTGCGAGACACAGAGTAGAAAGTGCTTGAATGAACTGGTAGAAATTAAATAAGTTCACCCACACACAAAAAGCGGGTCAAAACCTTCTTGTTTATGTCCTGATTCATATGTTGGCGTCAATCAGTTAAGAAATTAAAAAAATGGATTCATTAATTTTGTCTTTAATAAATATTAAATCATTTATTTAAAAAATTAATATGTTATCTGAAATTTTGAGATGCTTTATTTTGTTTACATTAAACTACTTTAAATAAGCATTAATAATTTATTACACAATATAAATTAATATTAAGTTTTTTTAAGAATTTGAAATTCTTTTTAATGAGACCCTGCACACTATTTTTTTTTTAGGTTCCTCTGTATCACATGATATAAAATCTTTTAAGATTTTATTTAATTGTTACTCTAAAAGTAAATCTGACTTTAAATTTTTAAAGCAAGATTACTTTTAGAGTGAATGAGAATTTAAGATATTCCTTTTAGTCATTTTGGAGATATTATAAGTTCTTATAGAAGAACTCAGTCTCTATGATGAAGTGAAGACTTCTATCTTTTTTTCTCCTAGGATAAGATCTTGTAAATAATAAATTTTATTATTGAAGATCCACCATTAAAAATATTACTTTTACTTCTTTATTCATTCTATCAAATATATTAAGTTTGTTAAATAATATTTGAATTGAATTATATTGATATTAAATTCAATTAAACTATACAAGAACTTCAATTAGTTAAAAAGTTTAACTGAATTTTTATATTAATTTAGATTTTAAAAACTGAACTATCAATCATGAAATATAATTTATAAGATTGAAAAAAAAATCTATAAAATAATATGTTGATTGATAATAATGTAAAGGGAAAAATATTCAGATTTATGTAAAAGGAAAATCTAACTTGTCTATCTTGATTTTTACCTATAAATATTTGAAAAGAGTAACTCAACATGTTTAAAAATATAGAAATGTTGATGTTTTTGAATTTGGTATAATATGTGTAGAGAATTTGATAGGCTTATGAGATATTGATTGTAGAGTTATATAATATTTATCACAATGTAAAAGGATAAACACTCTTTATACTTTTATATAATATTTTATTTTAGTTCCTATTCTCATACAAAATAAAAAAGTTGTTAATTTGTGTAAATAAATTATTTAATATTATAGACAAAGTTGAATAATTAAGTTTCAATTGTAACAGTGTAGGACATTAATTCATTTATTGCGATATAACATTAAATCGTTATAAAAAAAAAAAAAACTAAATATGTACTTCAAGTTAATCTTAATTTTGATATCCCTTGTTATTTCCTTTTCAATACTTTGTTCATTTTTAATGGTGATTTTACTATACTTCAATTCATTTATATGTCCATTGACTTCAACTCAAAATATTTGAGATGTGTCCAAAAATCTAAAAAATAAGTTATTACAAAGTGGTGATACTTTGTTTAGTGCATTTATTTTTTGTATTAGTAATAAAAATAATAACCTTCTTTAAAAAAACATTGATAGCATTTTTTTTCAAATAAAGGTATACTCATTCTTATATTATATAATTACAACATTGTAAGAATACTTTTAAGAAAACTTGAACTACGTCTAACCTTTTTTTATCAGCAGTTCATCTAATCTTATACACTGCATAATTTTAAAAGGTAAAACTAGATAACAAAAGTATTATGGTAATTCTTTCTTAGAATGCATTAAATGTTTGGCTTAATTGCACACTAGGTGGGAAAAAGTTTAATGGAGATAAATGATTTAGTTAATTTTTGTTGTGTTCTATAAAATTCTGTATTCCCTATAATTCTAATTGCTTGCATTTATTGTTTTAGTTGTTATTGATCCTGCCATTAAATATTTATCGATTCATTGTGCGTTTTCTTTCTCATCTTGACCATGACAAAGCCAATTTATCTTAAAAAGTCTAACTTAAATTATGTGGTAACGACTTGTGAGTATTCTATATTGGGATAAAGTTTGACTGTTTTATTGTCATTGAATATAAAACAAAAAGAAAAATAAAAGTATAAAATTTGAGTCACAAGAACTAATAGAAAAAAGAAACACGATATTCCATTCGCCACGTGTTCGAAGTGCAGCTGATTTCTCAAAAATTCCTAACCCAATGGTCAATTGCCCCGTCCACAAATAAATAAGTCATTATATCACGACACTCTCTTATTTATTATACATCAACTTTACAATTAAAAAATCTTATTTTATTATAATATAATATTTTATTAAAGAAAATAGTTATAAGATAAAAGTAATTTATGAATACTGGTGTTAAAATATTTTTTTCCTAAATAAAACTGGATTAAGATAACTAATAAATTATTTTATTTTTTCACTCTTTTAATTAAAAAAGGTCATGATTACAGAAATCTTTCAAAAATTTCTCTTATTTCTTTTATAAAACAAATCAACGGGCATAGTTTATTGAGTGTGATAATCTTAACGAAGGGCGACAAAATTATATATTCGAATTTTATATGTAAGAACAATTTTAAAAAATATATAATATTTTGTAAAATACTTTTTCTTCCCAAATTGTCCATTTTTATTGTGTTTTGTATTTGATCTCTCTAATTATTATAAAAGAGGAAAATATACATGTGATTATGCGACAGTAATTTATCTTTTAATCATCTTTATGACTTATTATGATAATGCCCCAACACACTGTTCGGTGAATAAATTTCGCGACACTAATCTTGACTATCTTCTTCCTATCTTTTTGCCCATGCTGTCTACCCCAAATACAACCACCAACCACAAGAGAAACCCTTGGCTACAAAAAGAAGAAGTTATTATTGTATGTTCAAACATGGTGTTCCCATGAAACAAAAAAATAAGTGTGTTAGGTAGCGACCAAGTTTTACACAGTAAATTACACAAAACAACAGAATAATGTTATTTATGTAGCAATAATATGTTTGTACGTTCGAAAGATAAAATAATAAATATAAAATAAAGTATGAGTGCGTTTGATTAATTATTTCTATAAAAAAATTGTTATTTTGTCTCTTGGTGATTTAAAATTACTAATTTCAATCTCTATAAACAAGTAAACAAAACTTATTCACTTCAAAATATTGGTTCCTAAAATTCATTTTATGGTAACTAAATGACATTTACTTTAGAGATGTAAATTAAAAAAAATATAACATTATATTTATATATCATACGCTAATGATCGTTATTTTTTTTTAAATAACATTTCACATTAGGCTGAATGTTACTAGTAATAGATCAAAAACAATTAATATTTTGAAGAATAAAAAAATGATAAAGATCAAAATCAAGACAGGTTACTTGAAAGCTTATTTAAGAAAAAAAAATACATAAGTTATTGTAAAATTTTATTATATAATTAATTAGTTAATTAGTATTACTCTGGCGACAATACCGTCTGATTAGAATCTGCATATAAAATATCATCTTCCCGGAACTTGGAAACGTTGACTATAACTATATTATATTATTGGAATTTTGTTTTGTAGAAAAATTTTGTATTATTGTACTAGTAAGTATTATTTTTTTGCCATCAAGGCCTTTTCTTTTTCACATGTAATGGACAAAACCCTAAAAGTTTAGTCGGAAGAGTTTAAGATTGTATATATCTGCTAATAAACAATATGGAAGAAACACAAAAATTTTCTATAGTGAAATTTTATTTAAATTTAATAATTAGTCTATTATATTTATAGCTAGGGTGTATCGGTTCGGATTAACAAATTATTCATTTAACCCAAAAATCTAATAGGTTAGGTTTAGGTATTGTGTTGGTTCACTTAATTAATGTAGTCTTATTTAGTTTGGTTTATTTAATCAGAGAGTTAAATGTTTGAAATGCGGGACAATCCGCAGACCATTTTTTTAATATTTTTTATTGTTTTAATACTTTTATTATTTAATTGTTTACCAAAATATAAAATAGAAACTTATTACTGAGAATTTTGTTTATTGAATAACCTATTCATGTTTTTATATTTTAGGTAATCCGAAAAAAAATCATCACATTATCTAGTCTTTATTTTTAAAATTTTCAATATTTTTTTATTTTATTATTTAACTCTCCAACTAGTTCATTATTCTGCTAGTTAAGTAAACTTAACACAGACAACACAGAGAGAAACCCATTCAGTGAACAAAAAATCAGAGTGACATATTGATTTACACAATATAAAATTGGGTATTACATTCTGCACCCCTATACTTCAAACTGCACCACCATAAAATTTCAAATTCCAAAATTTACCTCATTGAAAATAATTTTGTTTCATTTGTGTAGTTTCAATTCTATGTACAATATACGGTGATTTTCGATATTGTACGTCACAGAGTGTTAAAAGTAATATTTTTATTATTTTGAAATTATCTAAAATACAAAATTTATATTTTAATTTATATGTTTCAAAATATAAACTTTGTATTTCATAATATACATTTTAAAATACAAATTTTATATTTCAAAACAATTTTAAAATTATTCATGTTACACAAAATATGTTCAATAAACTAGTAATAATCAAATAAAGTAATTGATTCTTAAATTTTTGAAAACTTGGTCATCAAATATCTACTTGTAACATCATAAATACCAAACTCTAAACATCATAATAAACATTCATACGAAATATCAAATTGAAAGACACATCCATTGATAAACTAATAATAATAATAATAATAATAATAATAATAATAATAATAATAATAATAATTTTATCAATTGAAAATTTTGATCGCAAATAGTAAAAATATTTCTTCCATTTCACATTAGACTTTATTATCAAATTCTAAATATATGTTAATGCATCACACTCAATACTTTATTACCAATAAAAATAAGTAAAATACAATGAAGCAGTTTATAATATTTTATTATTTTCATGGTTTAATAAATTATATTTTATTTTTTAATTTGGTTTTGTGAGTCAGTATTATTTTTCATTTGTTAATTTTTTTAAATATTAATTTTGGTATATATTAAAATAAATGACATTACAAAAAAAATTATTTTAAAAACTAATTTATTAATCTCTAAAATGATAAAATTAGTCACTATACTAATTAGAGACTAATTTATAATCTAATAGTATAAGTGTCTAAAACATTGGTAACTAGTGATAGATACCAATTATCTAATAGTATAAGTCACTAAATTTAATCATTACATTTATTTTGTAATTATTTAACAATCAAAATTTAATTTGGTGATTATTTTGATTACAATTAACAATCATTTTATTTGGTAGCTAAAATTAGTGTCTATATAACTTTTTTTCTTGTAGTGTAATTCTATTATTATAATTTTTTTTTTTTGTATTATCTTTCAATTTTCCATTGTATATTTTTTATATATATAATAGTATGAAAAAAAAAATATTTGATATGCATATTCTATTTTATCTTTAATAATATTTTAAACTCACATCACATAATTTAAAATGAAAGATAATAATCTAAAAATAAAAAATACTTAAAGAAATAAAAACATGGATGAAAAAACAAAATAATTACCCACCAATATTGAGAAACCCATACTTTCATTTGCTTTTTTCCTCTCTTCATTGTCATCAACCGTAGAAAGTGAAATGTCTTCTCCTACTCAAGTCCCATCAGTTGTTAATGTTCTTGTAGTTGACAACGATATCAAACATCTTAAATTCATCAAAACACATGCAAATAGTATTCTTATTTAGGTTAGATATATAATATTCTAGTGATAATTATTTCTTGAAAAGAAAGAATTATTCTTCTATTATGATGACGCTTTTGTTTTGAGTTTTATATTTTATACAATTATGACATATTTTGAATCTTTGATTGTTGTCATTATTCTGATAGAAAAAAAAAAGGTATATTTATTTAATACTCATCGAGCTTCATATGCTCATGATGGATGGTTATAAATTTATAGATTCGTCAATAAAAAAAATAATGTTCCTATCATTGGTATGTAATTAGTCCTTAACTTTTTTATTTAATTTTTTAAGTTTTGACTGACCAAAAAATAATTCGAATTTGTTTTATAATTTGCAGTGATGTTTATAGATGATAGTAAGTCTTCTATAAATAAGGTTGTTAAATTTGATACATGTGATTATTGAGTTAAACCCTTACAAAAAGATTATTAATATATGGACACATGTTTCTAGAAAACACGTATATCAAGATAAAAGACAAAAGAGCATAATAAAATAAGAGGAATAAGTAATAATTTTAAATTTGGCTCATGTAGTGTTGAGAGGAGCAACTTCATTTTTGGAGAAGCCGATGATGTTGATAACTCAAAGAATATTAATCTACCTTACACGCATAGTTTAGTATAGTCATCACAACTCTATAAAAAATTTGTAGATGCTATCGAGAAAATTGGATTAAAATTGGATTAAAAAGTATGATGCAATTGTTTTATTTTTCTTACTTGATTATTTTCTTATCTGGGTCAAAGAAAATTCTTTGAAGAAATGAAAGTTCCTCGTTTGAAAAGAGGACTTGCAAGTCATGTGCGGGTTAGTTTTTATATGCAATTGATTTTCAAGGAACATTTCATTATTACTTTACCTTTTCATACCACTCTCTTGTCATGTTTAGTGTTTATTGAGATGATTTTCATGGTCATAGTGGTTGAGTTATTGTTAACAGAACAAGCTTTGGACAAGATCATCTTTTTGAGAACTTTCCTAATGTTCCTTCTTGAAAAAATTTCGGTCCATGAGAACTCTAAATTATGCTAATAGACGTAGATATGTTCTTTATTTGATGGAGTGCTATTTAGCAATCCACCATAAATAATATGTAACAATATTATTATCGAATTAATCAACTAACTTTTAGTCATCTTTCATAATAGTTTCTGTAAATATAGAGAAATAATACGTAACAATATTATCATCAAATTGATCCAACTAACTTTTAGTCATCTTCCATGTCGGTTCTCAAGAATTACAAAGCATGGATCATAGTGTCACCTCAATTAATCCAAAGTGAAACAACATATATGGAATCATTCTCAATCCATATACTACTGGAATCATTCTCAATCCATATACTACTGCAACTACTATTTCTTACCCACAGCGTCAAAATTCTAGTTTTTCAATTGGTGATGGGAGATCCTTTGCTGCAACTGATTAAACCATTAAACCATCACCAGGCCTGTTCACATCTTCATATTATCATTGTTCACTTAGTTTAATAATAGTATAGTTTATCTTACTATCTATTAAAAAAGAATTATGTTTATGAAGGATATTGATTGTGTACTTGCTAAAATTATAGTACTTAATTAATAATAAATAATAAATTATGTGTTTAGTAGGTTATTGTTATGATAAATTATAAGAAGTAATAGTTTTATATTTTCATATTGTAAAATCCAATTTCTGAATAGTTAGAAAAATATTAAGAATATAAATAGAAAGGGATAAAAGATAACATAATTTCTCTTAACTTCTTATCATAAAATTTTCTTGTTTGAATAATTAGATAATCATTGAGAATATAAAAAGCAAGACAACTAAGGAATATTTTATTTCTTTAGTAATATAAATAAATGAGTGGGTATTAGTCATATAAATTTGATTATTAGACTATGATAATATATACTAGTTTACTGCTTCTCAAGCAATGTGCTTATTAATGAATGTTTTTCAAATATATATTCATATTTCTGGCACTTAGTTTTATTTTAAAATCGAATATCATTTTACTATTGATTCATGTATTAGTGTGGTAAAATCTTATAATTATTTTTTGTAATTTTTTCATATATGAACGGGTAGGTTACGTTATTTTCACTAAAAAAATCATATAAAAATAGGAATAAGCAACATTTTAAATATAATGTATAAAATACTTATTGATTTAGTATAATAACAAAATTACATAAAAATATTAGTAAAATATCTATATAGATAGTATTGATTTTTGTAATGACATCAATCAAGCATTCTAATCAAACTTTCCATTCGGACTTTTAATATGAATGTTTAATTTACATTATTTTCCCATTCTAAATAGTGGTATAAATATAAGAATGAGAACACGTATTCTTGAGTATTTAGTGTATAATTTGTTTTTTATTTTGTTTACCCCAACCACGCAACCATCGTATTAATTCAAAGTGTTATATTTATACATGTATATATTGGTTAATCTATAATAAATAAATAGTAAAATTTGTTATCAATGTTTACATCGATATATATATATATATATATATATATATATATATATATAAAATAATATTTGTTTTATAATTTTACACTATTTTATGTATTTAAATAATTTTTTAAATGATTTGAAAATTCTTGTTTCTATAAGCTTACAATTTGATAGTATGTAATGGTATAAGCAGCTTCTAGCCATTTGTATTAACTTTCACATAACTAATTCGAATAAACAAAACTGATTTGTCTGCTTTTATTCTAAATCATTCACTCTGCATAAAGTTTTCAACCAACATTAATAAGAGAAGAAAGTAAAAAGGTAAAGTCAAAAAGTCAATGTATGTTAGAATCTTTCTTTATCTATTTTCTCTAAAAGTTATATGCAACTTAATTTCAATTTATAAAGAAAAAAATGGTTTTACGTCATGCTAACATGCAAAGTTCGAATTTAATCCTCAAAATAATGTCACTTCCAGATGTGCATTTGTGAAGATGTCTTAAGTATAATCCCTATTTCTGTAAACAAGCCACCAAAAGAAGGTAATTTTCAGGAAGTGAAAGGAGTTACTATTTGTAAACAAACATCACATGTGTTAGTATAATCCCTGTTTCTGTAAACAAGCCACAAAAAAAAAAGGTAATTTTCACATAATAACTAATAACATATCATTTTTTTCCCCTACTTAATATGAGAACTTAATAACATTAAATGCTACATATGCACTGTAACCCTTGCTGGGAGATAGAAATTGAGAACGCCAGAAAAGCTATACAGAATCAAGTAGGCTTAACATATGTGTTGTCCTCTCTAAACTTAGCTATTTGACTTCGTATCATTACCTCAACATGAGGTTGGACAAACATGTGGGTGCTATCCAAGACATGTATAATGAACTTATCAGATGCAGGCAATGAAGCATTCATATTGATGATATATTGTGCCATGGGAATGTCACTGCACAAGACAATTTAGCTAATAATTGATGCAGATTAGACAAGCCAAAGGAAAAATTAATTAAAAGTTTTAAAACTAAACCATGTCCACTCAAAACCGCTAATAAACCAAAACTAATGGGAAGAAGTTTTCTACCCTGGGAAGAAGGAAAAAAAACAGTCCTTATAGTTATAGTAGATAGAGATTCCAACAATAGATGTAAAATAATCATTTGAATAGTTTGTATATAGCAGTCTTAATTATAAAACTTTCAGAGAGGGGATACCAGGAAATGAAGACTCCTTTGGTGGCATTGACCATGGTGTACAACCTTCCTGGAAAGAAAGCTAAGACAAGTTACAACAGACACCATAACACTCATCATCATCATAACATTCATAACATTCATCATCAGCATAACATTCATCATCATACAGAGCTAAAATTGCTTTTAAAAGCTTCTCTAAAAACCTAGTTATCCAAACAAACTCGTGATTTTCTTACAACAGGCTATTGAATCAGAGCACTATTTTTTCTTTCCTCCATACATCGGAAGTCCAATGAACTGCTATGATCATAAATTAACCCAATCTTTATGAAATCAAAAGAATTATATGAACTGAACTGGCAACTTAACATTAGGTATGAAACGATGTGATCTTTAAATGAAAAGAACGGAAAACAAATGCAAAAGCTTGGAATCTTCACAGGAACTTCGTTACCTCAGTTTTATTTTTCTCCAGAGTTGGCACAACAGCACAAGCTCCAATCCGCAATGGCGAAAATTGTGGTAGGTTTTATATCAAAGGGAAAATTTGGGGAAGAAAACATGCAAGCTTTTGGGCCTTCCAGGCCCACGTGACACGTGGAAGTTTCTTCGTGCACCCCACTTATTTCCTTGGATCATGTTTTCTAGAATAATATTTTTGATTTTTTTTTATTTAAGTTCCAAAATTGTACATATTTTATATTTCTATCAATTCTTTGAGAATTTACTAATGTGAGATGATATGATCAATTGTTAGGTGCCCGTATGTGTAACCGAAATATAGATTTTTTTTGAAAATTTAAAAAAAAAATTATATATATATATATTCTACATTTTGCCCCTAAATATATTCTTAATTTTTTTTCTCTACATGAACTTTGTAATTTTTTTAATTATCCCACATACCGTTGAGTAATTTAAATTTTCAAATAACCTTTTTATGTCTTATCTGCATCATTTAATTAACTTTCCATACGCATCATATTGACAACGAGCATTAGGATAAGTAATTAAAAGCAATTATCGTTGTTCTTATTAGTTCAGAATGAGCTTAAATAAATTATAATCTTTTCACATATTATTTCTTTTATATTTTGGTTTTTATCTCACTGCATAGGGTCAGGATATTTATAAAGATATTTGAACCTTATAATTAGTATAAGGTATTTATGAGTTATAAATGTTATTAAATTTAACTTTTATTTGTTCTATGACAACATATTTACATTATTTTGTGATTGGCCTTTACTGTTATGGATTTGATTTTCTTATTAATCAATTTTCTTAACAAATTAATCTTTAATAAAAGGTATTTGATTAAATTTTCATTTCAAGAGTTTGTGTCTTAGATAATTCATGGAGATAGTTTAATTGGATTATGATTCACTTGACATGGACGGGGATTGCTAATCGTTTAATCATCAGACCGACATGGTTGATAGGCCAAGAAACTAAACGGTACTAAGACTTCTCAAGTTCTGAGTGTTGAAAGAATCTAGAGTTGATTTTGAGAGGCCGAGATATCAAACCGTGTACTGGTCCACATACCATAACTGTAGAATTTTGAAAGAAAATTTCATTTCTTTCAGTAATGTTGATAGGTCCAGATCCCTTCCATTCAGAATATTGAATATACCTATCTGCCACCAGGCACCAGCAATGAGAAGTTATAATTACTTGCAAAGAATCATATCTTCCTATGGCAACATGTGTAATAAATGCTTGTTAGGTTGTACATAGGCACTTGAAGTGTTACACTTTCTGGGTCGTAGGATGTGAGGGAATCTAACAATTGCAGGTTTGTGACTCTTGGTTCACCCTATAAATAGCAATTGGGATGAACCTTGGGTTCACTCACAAACTTGTCTCTGGGGAGTTTTCGAGATTTTTTAAGAGGAAAAGTCGGGATTTTGAGGCAAAGGTCATTTCATTGTTAGATATTAGTTTAGGGCTGAGATTAGTATACAGTACTCCATATGTTTTGAAGGGGTCCATGGAAGACAATGTAAGCTCACCAAAGAGTGTTTATGGCACCCTTAATGTCGTTGGTGAAGAGGCAGTTGAGAAGGTCGAAGATAGTTGGAGCTTGAGAAAGGGTTATGAGTGGGGTGACTACCACATATGGGAGTATTTTTCAAAGTACTGGTGGTCATCGGTTCATTTGTCACCATCGTGAATGTGTACGATCCTAGTGCTATAGAATAAGTGATCTCCTTACGACGATGCAGTCCATGGACAATGTATGTCACAATTGGGAGGGGTCGGATGAGCCCTTCTTCTATTTTTATGCATGAATGTTGACTTATGTGTTTCTTAGGTTTCCATTTGATTAGTTCACAATGGGTGTGCTCCAACTGTTGAACGTGGCTCTGATCCAATTACACCTGAATAGTTAGGCATCCCTTTAAGCTTCCCAAATCTTATGTGGCACCTCACTTGAGGGTGACTCCTCAAGCATTTCTCCATTTTTATATTACTTGTCCTAAAAGACAAGTGGGTTAGTTATCACTTATTAGTCAGTTGAAATTTTGTATAGTAGCTTCTTTCATGTCTTCTTACAAGAATTTCAAATGAGATTTTTTTTCAAAGTATTGGTGGAGGATACGAGGAATAAATTCTTTTACAAGGGCGAAAAGCCCAAGTTCCATTTTACTAGAAGAGGAATCTTGAGGTATAATTCATGGTCTCAATTAATGATGATTATCGAGGACCTAGAGATGTTGTCAGTCCTTGATCAATTCCTCCAAAATTTTGTGTTTATTTGTCTTTACGTGAATGGGATGACCTAGACAATACAAATAGTTTTCGATAGCCTTTACTTTCCTACCATATTTTAACTTCAATGAATTTCATCTTCTAATGTTGATATTATGGCTTCCATCAATTCAAAAGCAAATGTGTATGTTTAGAATCTTCGTTTAAAGAGGCAGGGATCAACCTCCAAGAAAGGTAACGAGATTGCCACGCTTCAGTGCATGTCCTGTATTTGAAGTCGTCACCTGCATAGAAGACACAAGAGGAAAGAAAAATATTCTCATTTTCTCATGGTGGGAAGTTATCATCTAACCGTACGCTAAGAAGATTGGGCATGATCCTGAGGGTTCATCTAATCCTCTTACTGGGATTTTTTTTAGCATTGGGATGAAGTTTTTGGAGAACTTGTCCATCCACCTTAATAACTCCGAATGAGAGTTGTATCAGTCAACTTTCTTGAATGAATTAGTTGATGTTGTTGTGGAGTTGTCAATATAAATCATCCTTTTATGTAAGAGGTTGGGTCAGGAGGTTGACAGAGGTCACAGTCCTAGGTTGAAAACCTGAAGAAAGAGCCCACTGACTCGAGACTCCTTTCAGGCTTCTCCAAATGCCAACGCTTCTTTGGGTAGCCAAATACAAACCTTAAACGACGTTCAATTTGACAGTGAGAAGAAGACATTAAGTTATAAAGTGTTCAAGTTGTCTTCCAAAAGGAAAACTTCAACATGAAATAAAAAGGTTGTGGCAAAGCCTAAGTTACATAACCCTTTCCCATCACTCCTATTAAACATCTTAACATTAAAGTTAGAAGGTCTTTTATACCTTAAGTAACATTTTTTAAATTTAATCCAAATCTTTTTTGAATCCTAAATATATTTTAATGTATCACTCAATATTTTATCACCAATAAGAATCAGTAAAGTAGAATGAAAAAGTTTATAATATTTTATTATTTACTTTATTTACTTTATTTTTTAATTTTTAATTTGGTTTTGTGAGTCAGTTTTTCATTTGTTAATTTTTTAAATACTAGTTTTGGTATATCTTAAAATAATTGATTCTATCATTATAATTTTTTTTCTATTATCTTTCAAATTTTCATTATATATTTGTTATATATATATATATAATATTATGAAAAAGAAATTATTTGATATGCATATTCTATTTTGTCTTTAATAATATTTTAAACTTACATCACAAAATTTAAAACGAAAGATAATAATCTAAAAATAAATCATAATAAAAAAATAAAAACATAAATGAAAAAAAATATAAATAGCTACCAACGTTTGAGAAATTCATATTTTCACTTGCTCTTTTCCTTTCTCCATTGTTGTTAGGTGACTGCAGAAAGCAAAATGTCTTCTCCTACTCAAGTCTCCTCTATTGTTAATATTCTTGTAATTGACAACAATATCAAACATATTTTTATCAAGGTTAAATATATAATATTATAGTGATACTTATTTCTTAAAAAGAAAAAATTATTTTTTAATCATGTTGACGCTCTTGTTTTCGATTTTATGTTTTGTATAGTTATGACATAGTCTGAATTTTTGACTGCTGTCAATGTTCTTATGAAAAAAATATATATATATTCATTTGATATTTATTTTATATTCATTGATCTTCAATAATAATAATAATAATTATTATTATTATTATTATTATTAGAAAATAAAACTGCACGATTGTAGTTTCTCTATTAAAAAACTCATTAAAAAAAAGGAATTAGTAGAAGATAACCAAGACAGTTCACCTAACACTTCAAATAAGTATGCAAAGAATGCATTGCATAGTGGAGGGAAAACGTTGTGCATACTGACTTACGAATGTATTTTTTATTTTGTTTTCTAGAATGTATATTTTGAAATATAAAAATATTAATGTTTCAGTTTTAGATTTTATAATCCAGAATATTTCTAGCTTATATAGTCCAGAACCAAGGAAAGAAGTTATACGAGCATGAGACAGGCCAGGTTTCACATTCCTGAATTGCTGATCAGAAGAATTAATCTTTTGGGAAACTTTTAAAAATAATATCATTCTGCAAAATTAATCCCACTTAAATATGTAGTTATAATACCACCATAGCCTATTACACCATTCATTACTTCTACCAAGTTAATAAAAATAAAAGAAAAAATAGAAAGATAAAGGAAGTCTTTAAGGTAAACAATACTTAAACTATATTAATCCGAATAAAACTAGGTTTGAATTTTCTTGATAAAATCTTATATTCAAAGTTTGATAGATGGTCCAAACAATAAATTAGAAGGAAAAATCCAAGTCAGGTTTCAGTAAATATCTCACACTTCTCTGGTAACAAAACCCTCAACACTTCTCTTGTATTTAGACTGTTGGCCTATATCCAAGCATATTGTAAATTTTAAGATAAGTTATTCTAAAGTGATGAAAATCACTTATAAGTAATATTTTGTTAAATAAGAAAATTATAAACCTGGGACATCCCATATTGCTGACCACCAAATAATATTAGCACCACGTGCAAAGAATACGCGAAGAGAAGAGAATATTAAATTTAATAGGATATTTAAAAATATAAGAGAGATAAATTTTATTTATTTAAAAATATAAAAGATATGAATATCTATTTCAAGAAGAGATATGAATGTTATTTTATATATAAAAAAAAACTACCAGAAAAATTAATATCGATTTTAAAGTTAGAAGAGGTGTAAGTATTATTTAACTTAAATCTAGAATATGTAAATATAATTTTTCTAAATAGAAATTTATATTATATTTGAATTTAAGAGAAATAGAAAATATTTCATTTATTTCACATTTTTCGTGTATTGAGATTATTATCATATCTACCAAACACATTTATATACAAAAAAACACAAAACTAAAGTATAAAATTTATCTTAATGACTGTTATTCAAAACACTCTCAAAGAAAATCCTCAATTTAAAAAGTTTGCTTGATTAGTTTAAACATGTCTTTGTTAGTTATGCAAGTTTTGGAAGATAGTAACGTAACAATATGACTATAAGATGAATTCATGTACGAGATTATGAAAATAAGAATTAAACATGTCTTCATTCTACTCCTTTCTTTTTCTGATACACTGTAACCGCAATGGTGTATTTGCATGTCTAAGTTGCAGACATCACAAATGTTTTATTGGTCCACGCAAAGTTACATTTTGGTCTTGATGTCAGGGTCAGAGTTACTTTACCTACAAAAGTTTTAAGAATCTCTTCTACCTTCCATGATCTTGTTTATCCACTTCGTACCATTGAAAATGACACCAAAATATTGTAAAATTGTTTTTTAGTTTTACCCACATGTGTAGATAAAGATCTATATAAATATATATTATTTCTAATTTGAGGAACAAGTTTTTATATATTTGTTATATGTTGTACCACTTTTATTTTACTTTTATGATATTTTCAAAATTAAACGAGTAGTGAATAGTTTTATAGTGCCACGTCTCTTACAAGTTTTAACCAGTCAAAGAAATCATACAAATTCGAATCACTTTCTTTTGTCGAAAATTGAAATAAAGTTAAACAACGTTAGTAAATCCAGGTGGCACTTGTTGGGCTCAGAAAGTTATCACGTGAGATCACATGGGTAGTGAGTACACGTGTTACGCAATTGCAGAAGTTCTCGTGGGCTGGGGCTCATGTTCCAAAGTGAATTCGTGTAGATGCACTGCATGTGCATGGCAAGATGGGTCAAATTGCATTGCTAAAATTTCCAGCAACCCTAGTTTTTTTCTTCCCTGCTAAGGATAAGAACGAAAGTACAAGAAAGAAAGTACAAAATTCATGAGATAAATAAAATAATTCATCAGTGACACAGTACTTTAATATATTTTATATTTTATGTTATTTTATTTTAATATTACAAAAAAAAAATTAGTGAGACATCAATTTTTGCTATTAAATAAAATAATTATTAATTGTGATTAAAATAATTATTAAATTAGGTTTTAATTATTAAATAAATACAAAATAAAAATAATAATTAAATTTAGTGACCAATTAAGTCAAAATAATTGGTATATAACATTAGTTGTTAATATTTTAGTAATTTATATCATTAGATTCTAAATTGATATACAATTAAGTTAGAGAGACTAATTTAGAATCTAATAGTATAAGTGATTAAAATCTTGATAATTTTTTTTAATAACAAAGAATTGTAATTAATGAGAATACTTAAGCGGTGCTCCAGCCCTTATACAAAAGGAAAAAAATCTCTAAACAAAACTTAAGCTGTAAAGTGGATTAGAAATCCTAACAAAGTACAATCCTTGTCAAGAGAATACACACAAAAAAACACAACCCAAACCCAACCAGAAACATCAAACCCCTTCCAGAGAATTCAAAACGAGAACAAATCTAGTCTACTACAATTACTACAACATGAAAGACACAATCAAAAACCAAGTCAGTAACCTTCGACAGCACTAAACCATCTCCAAAAGTTGTTGATTGCAGAATCAAAGTCTTCATTCCTTACTGAAAGTAGCATGTCAGCTTTGAATTCGTCTTGCATCTCAATGTTAGTAGCATGTCAGCTTTGAATCCGTCTTGCATCTCAATGTTGTATTACTCATTTTGTACTGCAATTGCTTTCCTCGTCACCCTATTAATGCAAACCGCTACTGGTAAACTCGACCAGGCCTTTAATTCTAAAAAATAGTACATTGCTGGGTTCAACATGAATGTTGTCCTGCAAAGTATCCAACCAAAATACTACGACAAAACCCTCACCCGTGTACCCCAACCCTCCAAAACCATAGTCCAAACCTCAAAGTCTATCAAACTTCTCTTAAACAATCTCTAGGGTGCATACACCATTCCGAAAATGTTTCTTGTAATCTACAACCATCAAATTTTGCCTAGGACCAAGCATGCAATTGTGCCAATGTAAATAACGCTATCTCATCAACCTGACCATCTTTAAAAATAATCTTATTCCTCTGAGTGCAAATTGCCTTACCTATAGCCAGCCACATCTCTTTGCAAACATAATTATGTTTATTACTCAAGCCACTAAGGTAAAAGCTACAAAAATGATTAGTAATGGTATTATTTCTAACTGAGGTCAACCCCACTCATTTATCACACTTGGCCCATATTCTTTGTA
>Ga0099824_1002582_pt1 | contig 26506 bp, 8 predicted proteins | sample SiratrowhiteBW_FD_76837 | JGI IMG/M metagenome (GOLD analysis project Ga0099824, IMG submission 76837) | Root nodule microbial communities of legume samples collected from California, USA - Siratro white BW | ecosystem: Host-associated > Plants > Roots > Nodule | place: USA: California...
AAAGGTTGATAAAAATATTTTTTTTTTTTTTTTAATCATTCCCTTAAAAAAACAAAAAAAAAAATAGTATCTAATTTTTTTTTTTTTTTTTTTTATGTTTATGTGTTTAACTTTTATTTATTGCTTTCTCTGAAAACTGTTATAAGAGAGGATGTGGAGGTGGTAAGAAAATATGAAATTTCTGATCATTTAGAGGTTCATAATTGTAGTTTTACAGCATGAAAATCAAACATATTGGCCCTTAAATCTAATGGATTCCATTCAAACAAGGTACGATAGTAGAAAAGTCAAGGTAGGTATTTTTAGATCCAAAGTCAAGAATGTGATATCGGTACATGGTGTCATGTGTAACTGTCATGATCATTAGAATATGTCTGAGTATTTGCAACTTGAGAGATTCATATACGAGCCACTTTTATCCTTGTTCACTCACCTTGTTATGATAAAATGTTTCAAAATGCAAGTTGTTTCGTTATCCAATTAACGGAAGAGAACATGTACTCAGAGAAAAGTGCTGATAGTACTATCTCTGGCACTTCATTTCAATTCTTCCATTTAGTGATTGAAATATATGTGATTTTCACCGGTTTGGAATCTGAACCTCTCACATTTATTAAAATTTAGGTGAATTTCACTACAAACAAATATAAAATGATAAATTATACGGATCTAGACTGGCGTAATCTTAACCAAATCTAGTATAACTATTATCTTCTGTTGACTGAAAATGTCGATTACGAGTTATGTAGATATTGACTGATAGCTTAAACTTGATTAGGTTTTCCCTAACATGCAATTTATTCGGTTTCTTTTGAAAATGTTGTGATGGTGAATTAAAATAGTATACTATTTGCTTTTCCTGCTTACAGATTTTTCCCATACTTCAAAGAATCATCAGATTTTGAACATTTCTATGCATACAAACAGTTTCCATCAACCCCAGATACATCTTTTTGCTTCATAATGTATAATATAGATGATGAAAAAAAAAGTTAGAAAGAATAAACAAACGTATACAATTAGAACTTTAGACTGTTAAACGTATTTTGCAACTAAATGTGAATGGAACGAAACTAAACGTAGCTTAAAGCAGTGAAATTATTTCACTGTCAAAATGCAACATATATAAACCTGAAAAATATGTTCAGATGCTGAAGAATAAGGAGGGAGAATGGAAAGGTTGAAAGATTTGTGCAGTAACGTAAAGCTCAGATAGCAATTAGAAGTCATAACAATTATAAAATAAAAAGGATTGAACTTAAAAGGACAAATCAGCTGCAAAAAGTAAAATCAATCAGCGGACGTTGTTCGTGCAACATTAATTAACTTTGATATAAATAAAAGTTATGGCTTTCCATCATTTGCTAAAACTGCACTTCGTTTCAAATTTGGTTTCCACTTGTTACTGAATAATGGTATCGAAAACGAGTCAATTAAACAAGAGAAAGTATACTCCTTGAAAAATTTCTCTCAACTTTTCAATTATGATTAGTATCTTTTTTCTAAATTTGTGAAACTGTGGAAAGAATATTAGCCACATACTAGAAGTTTGCCTGTTAGAAAACTGCAAAGTGCTGAGAATTTTCATCAAACACCACATGTAGAAGAAGTTACATTGTTTTCTTGCAAACATTGAATTAAATTTTGAAAACATAATTTGCTAAATATAAATTATTTTATGTATTCAGACATGACATTTTCCGCCCTCCCTTTGATGTTAATCATTTATCATATGACTGACTTAGCTGCATTAAAAAGAATGAAAGACAATCATCATAACAGAGGCTGGGGTTAGTTTCTAACAGTGCAGGATCTTATGTATAATTAATAAGTTTTCAAAACAGTTACCTTTCTTAAAAAATAAATGGGGTGACTTTATAACAATTATTCCTGGCCTCCACTTGTAATACAAAACTTAAATTAAGAAAAAAAAAACAAAAATAGAAGCTGAAGTTAAATTGAACACTACAATATGCATCGAGATGCATGAAAAGCTGTAAGATTACAACTTTTTTTAATAGCATCAAGCATCAGTTGCAGTATCTCCATAATAAGAAACACAAAAAGGATGACAGTAAAACATTGAATCATACAAAAAAGATGACAGGGAAACAGTTTTCGTCACTTAATCTCTTAAACTTTTTGAGAACTATAATGGAATTGATTCCTCTCAGAGTAGCAAAAATTGTACACGTAGATGTGAAAAGCAAGTGTGAATAAGTGAGAACAGGCAAGACAAATGCAATGGTGTTGGTCACTCATAGTTATTAGACAAAAACAGGACACAACAACAACAACGTGAATGAGAGAGCAAATATTATCAAAAGAAAAACTCTAATTACTTCCATTTTTTCCAAATCATTAGCCTCTAACAATGCAGTATCTCTTAATTGATTATATCATGCTTAAAAATGAATAGGGTAACTCTGTAACACAACTACTCCTGGCCCCTACTTACAATATAAAAATCTAAATTTGCAATGTGCATCAAGAATGCATAACGTTATCAAGCTTCAAGATTTACAGTTCTTTGAATCACATCACTCACAGTAATCCATAAGATACAAAAAAGAGATGACAGTGAAACACTGTATCATCTCTTTCTTAAACTTTCTGACCAGTAAATAAAACTGATTTCTCTGAAAAATGTAAAATTGTACACTTAGGAGATCTACAAGAGCAGTATGAAGAATGCAAATGAACAAGAGAATGGATCCTTGTTGCTGACTAGGGGTATCATTATGGCATGAAATTGTAAAAAAGAAAGTTGTTGGTCAATTCAGTTCTGAGAATCATTGAAATTAGGAAAAGTGACGCATTTGAAGACCTTGCAGTTAGAACACAAGACATACCCAACCTGAAGTTTTTTTCATAAAAACAAAAGATAATATAGAGTATTAGTATCTATAATGAAAGGTGAATTGTATTGCAGAAAAGTGTATGACTCACGGCTTTGCAAGAGGGACATCGTCGATAGATACGTTTGTTTTCGGCTTTGATGTTAGTCTTTTGGCCTTTACAAAAGTCACAAACTAACCACCCTCTTCCATTGCAAGGCTCACACATGATACCTGCATCTGCATCAACCTTGATCAACAATAAACATATGAGGTGGATGAAGTGTTTGAGTTGAATAAATTGAATAATAGAGAAGAAAAGAAGAAGGTACATTTTGGTGAATGGGAGTGCAGTGGAGGGGCTTGACGTGAAGGACATGGTTATGGAGTTTGGTGAGAGAAGGAGTTGAAGGAAGGGAAAGAGAGGGTGCTGCAACTGCAAATGTGAGGGACATGGTTGCCATTTCCTTGTCCTGTCTGAGGAGTGGACATGGTTCCACATCCACTATTCTTGATAACCCATCTTTCAACTTTCCATTTCTAACCTTGGTTTGCCCCAAAAATAACATGTCTGTTAGATTCCATTAGCTACTGGCATCAAAGTAAAAGAATTATGACAAATTCACTATTAACTTATTTCACTTATAAGTCATCTAATAAAAAGTACTTAATCAATGCTTTTATAATATATTTTTTTTTAACCCAAAAATCACTATCCAAAAATAATTATAGTCAAAATCAAATGAAAATTTTCCCACTCAACATTACAAAAAGTCATAATTTACTGTCTACAAAAAATAACACTAGGTATTTTGAGAATAAATAACTCCATTATATATCAAAAAAAAAAAAAAACCTAATTTACACCAGTCAAGTATCTTCTCCAACATTGGTGAAAAAATCTCACTAATTTGGATTAAAAAATAATATGAGCAAAAATCAATAAAAAAATTGTTATTAATGATATCAATTAAAAAATATTGTTTTAACAACAAAAAGAAAAATCTTAATTTACATCAATTAAAAATAGTTTTACACATTATTTTGAAACCTAATTTACATTAAAAAAAACTATGTCAACCTTAGTAAGAAAAAAAATAAAAAAGAAAAATCATTGATAACAAATAATTATAATCAATAACAAAATAACAATTTTAACTAAAAAAACCTATTAACTTAAACAAAAAGAAAAAAAAGAAAAACACTTTCAACTCCAGTTAATTTGTTTTTCTCTTATCACCAAATGTGTATTAAGGCATGGGAATATCTAATTTTGCACTGCAAACAAACAGCTTTGTTACAAAAGATTTCTGTATAAAGAAAAACAGAATTCTAATCATACTTAAAATTGTATAGCATAGAAGTATATACACTGTAATATCTTGTAATCCTAATAATTTCAAATTTTAAATTATTTTTTATTGTTAATATAAATGGTTCTGTCTATGGAGAAACAGACTCAGGAAGGGACATAATTTACCACCATCCAACAGAATAAAACAGTACACATGAGAAAACTAGAACCAAGCTGCTTTTGTGTGTCTTATCTAAAAAATAATGAAAAGCATTATTATTCAGGAAGGGATGAACAACAAGAAATTCAAAAGAATACATGAAGAGTTTTTTCTACCTCATCAGAGTTTAAAAGAAAAAAGTTATCTTAGTTAAAACAATTAATAATGAAATTGAATTTTGTAATTGTTTTATTAGTGTAACTTTTTCACTTCTTTTATTATGTTATTTTTATATGGATTAACTAAATTTAGTTTTTATTATCTACAAAAAGTATTCATATAAATTCAAAATGGATTTATTACATAACTGTAATTATGATATTTAAATAAAAATTAAAATATTTTATGATTATTTTATATATTTCATTATATTTTTTATTCTAATAAAATATATTAATGTATCTATTAAATAATTATATTATTATAAAAATTAGTAAAAATATTTTTTAAATAATTTGTGCATATAATATTTTATAATTTTAATATTTTTTTTATTATAATTTATTTCCTGGCTAAATAATATTTTTAATTAAGTCCAATGGCGTTGTGTTATCCTTGATTTAAAAATATTGCACATCGCTTTGTATTCTGAGAAAAAACCTAGGAATTAAAGGAAGAACAATCCTCCAATTTCAACAGATTTTATATAATATGTCATTAGCTTGCATTATACAGTGAAATTTTGCATGTTTGACGTAAGTAGGAATGACACGATCTCTCTGTGTTATAATCTTTCTTTTTACATATTTTAGTAGATATCTCTTTTAAACAATGCAAATTGCAAATCACTAATATCTTTTTTTTGAATATTAATAAACACTATATTGAAAGAGAATGTCAGAGAGTGTCTCTGGTATGATCAAGTATTAAAAGGTTGTGCAGAAGCTCAGAAGATTCCCATGGTTTGGTAATAACTTAATTAGTGAAGAGGGACAGGTGTTACCTCATTTTCATGCAAAGCCGCCACGACATGCAATGCACCCTCCTCTCTTGCCGCGTACCCTCCCACCGACTCCTCCTTCACTGTTATATACCACTTCCCTTCTCTCATACTCTACTCTCATCAGCACACACCACTATTCTATCTGAACTCACTTCAGTCTTGAAAACACCAAACCATGGCTGACCAACCAAGAACTGCAAGTCCCTACTATGGTTCCTCCCATGGAACCTCCTATGATTCCAACACCATCTACAACAACCCTACTACTCGACAAACAGTCAAGTTCATAACTGCTGCTACTATTGGCATCTCACTCTTGCTCTTGTCTGGATTGATCTTCACAGGCACTGTCATAAGCTTGATCATTGCAACTCCTCTTCTTGTGATCTTCAGCCCCATCCTTGTCCCAGCAGCGTTTGTGCTGTTCCTAGTTGCTTCTGGCTTTTTGTTCTCTGGAGGCTGTGGTGTGGCTGCCATTGGTGTTTTGTCTTGGATTTACAACTACGTCTCTGGGAACAAGCCTCCAGGTTCTGACACCCTTGACTATGCAAAAGGTTACCTTGCTGATAAGGCGAGGGATGTGAAGGAGAGGACAATGGATTATGGAAACTATGCTCAGGGTAAAATTCATGAGGCCACACAGGGAGCTTATTAATCATGCAATGTTTATGAATGTATAAGGTGAATTGAAGGAAGTGGTGGTGCCCTTGTGGATGTGCATGTTCAATTTCTGCTGTTAATTTGAATCTTGTTTGCAGTGTTAAGTGTTGTTTTGCTTTTGTATCTCGTTTGTTTTATGGAGTTAAATGTTTCACCTTATTTTAGTTATATTTGTGTAATCATCTTAAAAAATCTCTTCTGCAACTCGAATAATTCTCCTTTTCCATTTTTTGCTCTTTTTATAATTCTCCTTTTCCATTTTTTGCTCTTTTTATAATTCAACTTTTCCATTTTTTGCTCTTTTCATTGTGGGGTAGAGTGTTGTAGCAGATTGTGTCCAATAGGAAAAAACACTAACAATAAGAGGAATAAGGAGAGGAGGGTCACCGAAATTAAAAATTAAAGTGTAAATTAGTACTGTCCCGATGCTATTTTGAATTCATGATTTAGTGAATGACACAAGAATGGGATACAGTACTGTGTCTGAGCCTGTGTCCACTTCATTTTGGAATCTAAAGTATAAACTATAATACTAAAAGTTTATTCATCCAGAACTACAGAGTAATATTTATGTATGACACAGATATCTGACTGTAACGTTCTAAGCCGTTTCATACTAAATAAGCCTACTTGTTTTGGTTTTTATTTATGACTGCAACATCCTAAAAGGATTCATACTAAATGGACTTTGAGCCTACTAGAAAGGTAGTATCTTAATACAATTATAATAAAAGACCATCAGTAAATTAGTAAAAGACCATTAGTGACAAATCATCTTAATACAATTATAATAAAAGACCATTAGTGACAGATGCAACCGATTCAAAGAGAGAAGGTTCAATTAAACATTTTTATTTTATAAGCGCTGCAACCCATTCAAAGAGAGAAGGTTTTTATAAGCACTTAAAAATGCAACCGATTCAAAGAGAGAAGGTTCAATTAAACTTTTTTTATTTTATAAGCACTTAAAAATTTAGTTTCTTACTAACATCCTAATTCACTACAATACAGTTCTTAGGAAAGAAAGGCCCCAGCTAATACTCTACCATGAAAGTTCTCAATTATAATATGAATCTATTAGTTTATGTTTTCTGTCAGAATATTTTCAGTTGCACGTGTACTTTTCTTTCCTCATCGTGTGTGTGTGTATATTCCTCCTTTCATAAACAGCATCTTGTTGATCATTTCTAGCTTTTCTTGCTTTCCCGATTGCACTTCTGTGTTGAAAATACTAAGGATTAAAGAATCATTATTTAACTTGTTGATCATTTCTAGCTTTTAGCTTTTCTTGCTTTCCCGATTGCAATTCTATGTTGAAAATACTAAGGATTAAAGAATCATTATTTAACTTGAAATTGCAACATCCGTTCTATTTATGTATGTATGGATCTAATTTGGAGAAGGGGTGATCAAATATTTGTATTGAAATTCTAGAAGATAATACAACAATGTAACATAAATATATTAATGAAAACTTGCTATTGTTAGCATTAAGATGCTTATTTTATCAAAAATTCAAAAATAATAATTAGGAAAGGAACTTTTAATCATTAACAGTGAATAGTATGACTCTTAATTAAACCAACAACTCTGCTCGGTGCACATAATGCAGGATTTTACAAATGGTAAACATCAAGGTTCAAGTGGCTTATCAGTTTCTTGCTTGTAGAAGGCTTCGTAAGTCTGCACTCTTGGCTTTGATTCTGGCAATTCCAATTCTTCCATGAAGCCGTTAGTCATCTTGACGAAATCATCCTTGTGAACTTGTTTCCATTCCTTCCAAATCCAAACATCAGAATTATCAGAGGAAAATATATAAAAATAAAAACGAGTTCCATGACAGGGGATGCATAGAAAGGGACTCAATTTGAAGTAGAACTTAACACCAAGAAATTTAAAGTACCCACATGTAAAATCTAACCACATTGACACGAACTATGCATATCAGACAAAATGAGAATCTATTCACTATTCAATGAATATTAAAATATGATACGGTAGGTGAAGCCTTCAAGATTTAAACCTTAAAGAGAATGTTTTAACATTAATATAAAGAAATGGTCTCCCAACAAATTAATTCCCTTCTTGACCACAAGTACACAAGATCAAACTTATGCTGCAAACTGCTGATGAGCCAAAAGGCTTGAAGAACTGGACTAACTCCTATTATCAATCCTTTAAAACCAATTATAAAGTTAACCTTGAATAAAACCTCAAGAAGTTCCAATAACTTATATGCATATTCATAACTCTTTGATTAAGAGGTTTAAAAATTTACAACACAGTCAAACTATCTCGCAGTTACCAAACTATCACTACTATAATGCTATCGGCCTTTAAATTGTATGCACAAAAAACAAGTAGCCATAACTTGATCATCAAGGAAATTGAAATATGTCTTGCCAATTACTCATGTTACACAAGGTTTTAGGCATAACGTTCTCGTATGATCTGGAAACCCTGGCTTCCCCCAACTACACAGCGACAGAAAATCCTTTATTTAGTCTTAGAGTGTAATCAAGGTTTTTAAAAATGTTGCAACTGCAATTGTGGCCACATCGTCAAGATATTTAGGGCCTTCGTGACCATGAAATTGAGGCTACATTGGCTGCATTTGTTTGCAGACTCTTACAATATCATTGAGACAAAATTGCAAACATGAATACAACTGCAGTTTAAAACTTTGAATGCAACCACAAGCAGTCTTAGCCAACAAAGGCCTCGGTCACAAATAGCTGGCCTCATGAACTAATTTTTCCATCATATAAAGAAGAAAACAGAAGAATAAATTTGTTTCAAATTTAAATATATTTCATGCTTTTCTTTTCACCCCAAAACATTGGAGAGTAATATTGATTCTGGGTGGAGGAAATAAAAATAAGAAAGATGGCATGCTCACCTCAAAATCCCACTCTGAATATAAGTTGGGATCATTTGTATTGGCCCAAACATATGCGTAAACTTGTAACTTTTCAGCCTTGTCCTGTTACAATATACACTATCATTCTTCTGAGAGTAGAGAGTAATCTGTAAGATCATGGTATATATTTGGGAAACGTAACGTTTGCCTCATTTGTTATATAATAATTACCAATAGGTTAATGGATGAATAGAAAGTGGAATAAACCAGACTTACCGCCAAGAAAACCTCAACATCACTTCTAGCATATTCAACATCCTCAAACTCATCTAAAATATCTAGTTCTACTCCCGATAAACCAAGAAGCACCTGATCAAATAAAACAAGAGTAAATTACACTGATACTAAAGTTCCATCAAATTTGACCCGATACTTCTTAATTTTTAAATTTTACACTGATTCCTCTTAATTGTTTGAAAAAGACAGAAACTGTACCGAAATCCTTTAATTATTTGAAAAATATAACAACGTATACCTTATAAGGGAGATAGTAAACATTTAAATTACGTGCAACCTCAAAAATTTATTTACATGAAATCATTTTGTGTTAGAACATGACATGTGTTGGGTTTAGCAGAATATAAGACGTATCAGAAAAGAGCTATGAACCTAAACTAAAACTTATGAGACTAATCACTAAGTTCAAATATATGAAGTTACAGACTCAGCTGAAACAGACTGAACAGATGAAAGATGAAGAAGTAAAAGCAATATAAAGAAAATCCAGAATTAAAAAAAGTAGTGAATTAAAAACAATCAAACATAATTATATATAAAAAAAAAAGGAGTGGCAAAATTCATCTCTTAAATATTCTAACTTTGCATTCAGTTTTCGCACACATCGTTAACCTACAACAAGAACTTATTTTTTATAAAGCATAAAAACATTAAACCAAAAAAGTAAAATAAAAAATTGCAGAGACATGAAATAGAGTTAGGAAAAATGTGAATGTTAGGGAAGAGAAAGGAAGAGAGAGAAACAGAAGGATGAATAATGAGGAAGAAAGAGAGAGATACCCTGCCATTAACTTTGTTATTGAGGACAGGGAGAATAGCGGGATAAACGCGACCTTTGATCTTAAACCTGTGACTGCAATTAAACAGAAAAGTCCGTTACGAAAGGTCTAAAAATGATTTTGGAAGGATTTACACAGAGAGAGAGAAAGTAACTAACTAGTCGTGAAGAACGGCGGGGGTGGTCGGAGGGAGGCGCTTCAAGAGGGTACGGACAACCTCGTCGGCGAGCAGACTACCGTAAACGAAGACGTTGTGAGTATCGCCACCCACGCAATTCACGTTTATGCTCATTTTTTTCTCTTCACTCTCTTCTCTTCTCTACTACCCTCCCTCTCTTTTTATTTCACAAAACTATCATCTCATCTTTAACACCATAAATACCAAGAATACCAAGGAGTGAGACGTTAAATAAATCAATTTTTGGGTAAATTTAAGAAAATGGTGAAAATATGTTTGAATTTATGCAAATGGACACAACCTTTGAAAAAAAAAATAATTTGTTTTTATAAATCAAACACATTTTATCTACTGTGCCATTATTTTTAATTTTCAACATTGTTTAGTAACTTCAAACTAAAATTTCTGTCATTTTCCTAGTTCCTTATGATTCTCCAATAGTATCCATAATAAAATCAATATCTTGTGAAAATTTATTTTCTCAACACTTGTCACTAGTCTAAAGAGTCACGTGATACACTAATTTGATTGGGTGGTGAAGTGAGTTAGCATCTCTGTCGTCATAGATTATTATTATAATTTATATAAAAATGATACTTTAACCCTCTCCCAAATTAAAAATACTCCCTCAACATACAACCTACTTTGGTAATAATATAATAATATACAGTTGTATTTTAAGTTAAAAAGAAAAAATAAATTATAATAAGTAGAATAAATTAAAACAATTCTTATCTTTATATAGTATATTACTTTCCTATAATTAATAATTAAAATTATTTCATTGTAATTAATAATTTAAATTATAATATTATTATATTTACATCTTTTAAATAGTATATTAAAAAAGTTAATCATTTTATTTTTATTTTAAATCTAAAGAAAACAAACCAACAAGGGGACTAGGCTGAAAAGTCCAACTCACTTTATCTCGACTAATGGAAAGATTAAACCATTATCAGAAGGGATGGCATTCGGCTTCCTCATTGTTTGGAGTTGCACTTAATGAATGAATGTGGTGAAATGTTAAAAATATCTCTAATTCAGATTTATAACAACAATCTTATTTTGGATTGGATAGAAGAATCCAAAACTTAATTTTGAGTTTTGTATATGTTCTAGAATCCAGAAATACATTCTGAAATATACATTTTAAAATGTATTTTTAAAAAATTAAAATGTACTTTGAAATGTATGTTTTAGAAATATATTGTAAAATATACACTCTGAATTACATTAATACACGTTTTAGAATATATTGTTGGATTTAAAAATACATTTTACAATACACAATCTGTAAAATATATATTTTTAAAAGATAAAATAAAAAATCCAATACGTCAATATATGAAAATACAGAATATAATTGCAACGTCAATATATGGAGATACAGAATGTAATGATCTGTAGAAGCCATTTAATAGCTTACTGAAACTTTGAACAGTTATTCAATCTTGTTATTCATGAAATAAATCCATCTAAATTTTTAAATAAGTCTCTTTTGATATAAAATAAAAAATCAACAATACTTTAATAATTAAGGAACAACAACTTAACTAAAGATTTTCAAAATATATGAACAAAATTCATCAGATGCTTCAAAAACATGGTAAAACTTTCGTTAAATTAACAAAATTAAGAACAATTGAACCTTTTTTACAACTTAAATAACGCAAGCTTTTACTTATTTTAATTATACATATACATGTTAATCAGCAAAACTATCAAAATCATCAAATCAACCTTTCACATGTTTTGACACGACAATTACAACATTTTAAGGTTTTGGCTGTTAAAAAAATGTCGTCCCACCACTTTCACAGAAAAAACAAATAAATCCAGTCTTAAGTTAGCCTAATAAAAAACAGAGTCAAATTTTAATTTAATGGTAGATCGTTGCATCTTGAAACCTCTCAAAGATTCTATGATAATTGCTTTGTTTGCAATATCAATTTAACAAAGGATGCATGTAACTTGGGACTTATATCATGAAACAAAGGTTAATGATGGTACATAACTCAAGGATAAAGGCCGACTAAAATCGTTAAACAGTTCGTAAAAGAGAGATGGCAAGATATAATCTATCCGAGATCCATTCAGAAACACAAACTTGTTCACATGCTCATCGGCTCTGGGGCACCACCAAGAATGTCAAGCAAAGAGTTATGAGGCTCCAGTTCCTCATGCCATAATGGAAGTTGGTCGCCAGGGTAGTAATTCCTCGTCACTCCCTCTGAGTTTATCTACAAGGATTTCAAAAACTACAATCAGGTGGTTTCAAATCATTGTGCATGTATATAATATGAACCTTACTTTTAAAATACCAATTATCCTTTCGAGCCAATTCAGTACATAACTATCAAGACAAATTATGAGTGTGGATTCAATTTCCCGAAATGAATTATGCCTCTTCCTCGTTCCCCTGGCCCACCCCCCAACCCCCAACATAAAACCTACTATGATTCAAGAAACAGAAATCACTGGTCAGATATCTTACAATGACTGTTCGAACCACCCCACCACTTGCACCATCACGAGCAATAGCGAGTGAAACTGCCTTTCTAACTAAATCCTGCCATACAACATCAAGTAGATAGTCAGCAAACATCAATAGGTATTAAAACAAAAATTTCATCCAAAAAATATCATCCTCACAATTCCTAGTTATTTGCCATTGTTCATATCCCAAGAATGTTGCAATAACGGGAAAATCAGATTAGATCTCCAAAAACTAACATCTACAATAGTTTTTGGAACGGAGTTCACTGTTTTTTAACTTAGAGCAGCAGTAAGAATCAAATGCATACCTCAGCTTCATCCTTGGTCATTCCCTCTTTCCAGGCTTGGTCAAAAAAACCATACAAGTAACTGGAGCCAGATCCTGCAAAAAGACGCACCGAGTAAACCATAAGCTTAACAAACAAAAGTCAGCATCCCAAGGAAAAATCTGACTGGCCAGCAATGAAAAAAGTAGAAATAAAAATAAACACAACACAAAACCCATAAACACATCTGCAGCAAAGTGACATCTAAAATCATGGCTTATTCCAAAGTAACATCTAAAATCAGTATACATCACAGACAAAATAACTAGACAAGAAAATAGGAATACGAAAAAAATTTATAATTAAAGGACATGATAGGGTTAAGTGCAATCTATCAATTGTGTGTAAATTAACATAAAATAAACATCTTGATTAAAAAGAAACAATCCATGTTTTAAAAGTGAGCATGAGTCATTACAGACAACAAAACGCAAGGGTGTCCAAATTGGCTCTGAAGTGCCTGACACAAACGGGTATTTGACCCAAGGCTACTATTTTGGAGTGTTTATGCATTCTTGACTGACATGATATGACAAGACAATATTAGTAAAGGGAACATGGGATACAATCAAATTATCATAGACTAAACCAATTCAATATCAACCATCTCCAATGAAAAGATCCACCATTCTACAAGCTTCGGCAACACAATAAAAGATACATGATAAAAAGAGAAGAAATTTGTCCAGTTCCTTTTTACTTTTCTTCTTTCCCTCCACATCAGACCAAAAAAGCAAAGGGATATAGTGCACTTGGGTCTATTGTCTTCCGACTTTGATTTCCACAAGCATCTATCTCTATAGTCTAAAACAATGAAGAATAGCTTTTACAGAAAGGTCCATGCATCAGCGATTCTTATTAACTAAAATAGATCTACCCTGATATCCGATTCATATTATGGGCAATTGATACAAGCAATATAGTATATAGGATATTCACATGAATAGTCGGAGATGAATACAGAAATAATAATAATAATAATAAGATTGTTCATACACATTTTAAAAGTAAAATACCTCCAATAGCAAAAGGTTGTTGTACTAATGTTCCACCCAGAGGGACTCCAAAAATTTGTCCACCTTCATATTTATCCCAACCTCCAACAATTAACCCAGTCTCTAAGAAATTCTGCCACCGAAAGTTAATTTACAATAAAGCCAAATATCAGTTATACCCCACTCTCCAACAATAAATAAATGGAATAGAGAGAGAATACTAGGAGTATCCATCAGGCTAACACAATAATGGAACAGTTGATAATCTTTGGAATTAGAATACTAAATTTCCTTTATCATTTGAATGTCTAATTCTAATTTAGAATTGAAAAGGGTGAGCAATAATGACAGTTATGTAAAAAGATTGCAGTAACAACGTTCCCAATTGTATCTCCTTCTCCCACTCAATCAATATAACAGGTCTTTGCAACTTAAAAACTGTCGCCTAAAACCCCTTCCAAATTTATACTTACTGAAACTTTTCCACAATCAGGGTTATCTACACTTTAAAATATTTCACTATTCTAATCCTAACCGTCTAAAGTGATGTTGAGTTGCTCGGTGAGATCTATGATTAAATATTAGAGATAATTCGTGAAATTGGCAGTGTGATCTATCATTATATAATGAGAAAATTCTAACATTTCAACTTGGCTTATATCCACTTCACTGATCAATTAATCCAGATCAAAAGTGATGACAAAAATTTAAATGGGTCATCTACCGCAATTGGCAGAGCAAGGAGTAAAAAGGTGTTGAGTTGGGCCAGTTTTGAAAACTCTTCTTTCAAAGTAATCACTTTGATTTTGGTCTATACATTTCTCACAACTCTCATTTTGTAGCATCTCTTGGTCTCTTCCTGATTGAAACAGTTAGTTTTAATAAACAATGTGAAATGAATTTAATAAACATGAAAACATAGGATAATTCAAGCTTTAGCTGAACAAGCCTTAAAGCCAAATCTTGTGGGAAGAGTAATGCATATAGCTCAGAATTGATACTATCACTAATGGTGAAACTCAACCATGCAAATTGAATTACAAAGAACAGGCCTTAAGGTCAAACCTTGTTGTTATACGAGAGAAGCCGGACAAGGTTTGCAGCAACTTTAACTGTTGCAGGTTGTCCAAGTTGTATCCTACACAAATAGAAAACTCTCAATGAGGTAAAATCACTGTAAATACACACTACATCATAGTCCAAAACTTCACCCTACAACGGAGAATATCCAATTAGTATATGATGAGGGAAATAAAGTCACTTACGTGTGTTGATGGAGGAAGTAACGCACATAGTCAGATACAATCTGAGAATCTGCAGCCTGAAAAATAATGCAGATTATCGTTTGTGCATAAAACTATAACAGTGGATGAGATATCCCGTAATCATCTTCTTCAAGATTAAACACAAGCATGCTCGGTATCACATGTGGCCAGCACAGACCAAAATAATATATTATGTTATTAATTTCAAAAGCCCAAACAGAACTTTCACCGCAACTCAACTCCATCCACTCACATTGACAAGATTTTAGTGACAGGCGACAATTGAAAGCAATCAGCATATATAATGTAAGAAATCGAGGGGACCTTTGATAACAACACACTAAACAACTAAAAGCCTCATTCTCTGCCAATGCATTCAACTAACAAACTGTGTTCGAAATCGCATACTTTTAAACCTCAACAAAAATGTTCAACACAATACATTACGAGGAGTGAAAAGGCATAATTATTTAAGACAAAGCAAGCAAGTAACAGAAGCACGAATCAAATCCAGGGTGATTACAGGCCTCAATCTCCATGAGTAACACAACAATTTGACATCTACAAAGGAATCATAGGATAGAAAGCTAAATACCGATCCAGAACGACAGACATAGACATTATCAGTGAGCTGTGTAATTTTGTCTGATGCCCGGTTGGCAACATACACTCCTGAAAGTGGAAAAGGGACCAAACATTAATCCCCAAATGAACAACAAGAATCTCGATTCTCAAAAATGAAGCAAGGAATTAACTACCCAGAGGAAAAAAGAAGCTATTTGAAACACTAAAGACGAAAAACCCTAAATTAATTTGGGCTTGGATTTGAGCTGGAGAAAGAGAGTGTACCGGTGCTGGTTCGAGAATCGGCTCCTAGAACGACACCACCGTTGTAAGTGACGCCGATGATAGTGGTTCCCATGGAATGGGGAGCGCTGAGATCGAATTTCTGATCCATGATTCAACAGCGAGGCAGTAAGAAGAAGAAGAAGAAAATGTTGAGAATGCCCTAATAAAGCAGAAGAAGAAATGAAGAAAACGGGTCTTGCTTTACTTATTCTTCTTTAGACTTGTTGCATAAGTTTTTATTTTCTTTTAAAAAACGGTAAAAACCATTCATTAATTTATCATATTATTATATTATTATATAATATAACTAGATATGATATTCAGCAAAAGGAAAATACATAAACAATTTTATACCCGTATATTGTAATTTACATGTATATTCATACCTAAAAATGACCTTTTATAGTTTTTATATATTGTCTTTGATAAGATTAAAGCAGTGAAGTCTCTGACAGACATAGGATTTGATGAAAACAATATATATAGAATATAAATAATTTATTAAATTGAAATGGGATAAAAATTAAAAGAAAAGTAAATTAATTTATATCCTTATAATTTTGATAAATTTCTCTTAACCTTGCTTCCTTTTTCTCGTCTACATTAACTTTTTAATCACTTAAAAATATAAACACATGCACTTTTTCTGCATATTATTTACCTTGTTTTTCTTAATTATTTGGAAAAAATACATTGTATAATATTATAATGACCGTTGTTATAAGTTTTAAATTAATTAAGCAGAAGGTTTGCAGTTTCAAAACACCAAGCAAATGTATCCATATAATTTGTTGAAAATATTAATTTCGTGTATTTTATTTCTTCTTCTTTTTTGTCGCAATTTAGAACAGTGATGAAAACTGTTCGGACATCCTAAGGAATTTTTAAGCAAATCTAATAAATTATTTTATTTATTAAATGTATTTGGATGCAAGAAAAACCAAATGGTCTTTAAATATGTAGTTCAGAGTATTAACTCCAAAAGATTTGTTATTACAAGGACAAATTATTGAGGACTTGGAATGAAGACTTTGAAGAGTTGGAGTTTATGAAGAATTAAGAGGGATCAAATTTTTGAGAAAATCATCAAACAAATTTAGTTTGCTCATCCAGTATGAAGTTTAAATTTGGAAACTTTTCAATCTAAAATTTGAAAATATGATCAATGAATTTAATCCAGCAAGTAAATTTGCTCAAAGTAACTTTTCCTATTTCCAAAAGTGAGCCTTATGAATAGATTTTAGGGTACTTCTTGATGGAGGAAGGGTATTGCATTCAACACCCCCATACTTTTCAAAATACACCCCTTATGGGGTGAAATGATATAACTGTCTCAGAAAAAAATACACTATGCATTACACATTTTGAAATATAGATTTTATCCAAAAATACCTTTTCGAATATGCAATCCACAATACAATTTTTTTCTTTCTATTACATAGCATACATTTCAAAATACAAAATAAAAAATATATTCTAAATATACATTTCAAATTTCCAAATACAAATTATGAATTCTAAAATACAAAATATAAAAAAATATTTGAAAAACATTTCAAATTTCAAAATGCAAATTATGAATTCTAAAATACAAAATAAAAAAATATTTTAAAGGTATATTATAAAATACAAATTTTATAATTTATAATATACATTTTAAATATAAATTTTGTATTTTAAAAAATATACTTTAAATAAAATAAAATATATTTTTTGAATTATATATTTTAAAATATAAAATTTATATTCCGAAATATAAAATTGTAACACAAAAACATTACTTGACATTACTTTAATGTTTAGGAATATAGCATCTGCAAGGTAAAAAGTTAAAACTGCAAACTAATTTATTGAATAAACATATTTTGATATTCTTACGTGTAAAAATATATTCATTCATTTGATATTCCTACGTCTAAATATAATATAATATTTTATTGTAAAGTGTCAGTAAATCAACATATTTTTTAAAAAATAATTATATGTTAACACTTTATGTGTTAATACATTCATTTGGCATTCCTATGTATCAAATAAATAATCTTTTATTGTGAGGTGTTAGCATGTCATTTGTTTTTACTAATTCTTATCTCTTGCTTTATTTCTTCTTTCATCTTTCTCTTTTCTCTCTCTTCTTTTTCCATTTAATAGAGAATATTTCTTCAATTTCCTCTATGTCATTTATCTCTAATATTCACTTTTTATCATATTTCAATATTAACATCAAATAAATAAAAATCATAAACATGGTTGTGGTAGTAAGTTATATTTTTTGTATCAATTCTATTATTTACCTCACAACAAAATATTATTTTTTTAACAAGTATGAGTGTCAAATGAATGTATTAACACATAAAAGTGTCAAAATATTATTACTCATTTTTATTTGAGTTTTCATTTCTCTTTCCCTCTTTTTCTTTTTATCTCTCTTACTCTTTCTCCTCTTTCCTCTTTTTCTTTTCATTTAATAAAAAATATTTTATTCTTATCTTATTTATTTTTATTTTTATTCTATTTTATTTTTAAAAAAGTAATGTTTACATTACACTAAATATAATATTATCTTCTTATCTTTTTTTATCAATTAGAAATTTACTTTTAACAATATATATATATATATAATAATTAGTTAATTAATTTTTATTTTTATTAATATTATTATTTTCCTTTTAAATAATCATATATAATCTTTTATATTCATAAATATGTTTTATTCATAATATCAATATATTACTATTATTATTTTAGTTATCGTAATTATTATTGTTTTTATTTTATTTAGTCACAATGTTTTTCTTTTAAAACTACTTGATTTGGTTTCTATCATTCAAATCTGATCTAAAATACAAAATACTTTGAAAATGTGAATTTAATAACATGAATTAAAACTTGAGATTTTCTAATTCTTATTTTAAGATAAAAATAAAATAATTAATATATTTATTTCAAAACATGACAACATAATGATAAACAACACATGTGAAAGTCAAAGACAAATAATGGAGGTGAACCACAAAGAAGAAGAAAAAAGGTAAGAATGTTATGGTTGATGCAAGAAGAAGAAACATTATAATAATGTTTAAATTTATTTGTCTAGAGTTAGAGTTGAGATTTGATAAATAGTAAAATTGATAGAAAAAGATAACTTACCACCACGATCATATTTATAATGTTTATTTATTTGATGTTAATATTGAGATACACTAGAATTGAATGTTAGAAACAAGTAACAAAAACCACACTGAAATGAAAAGAAAAAAAAAAGAGAGAGATAACGAAGAGAGAAAAAAGAGAAAAAGAAAGAAAGAAAATAAAAAAAAACAAGAAGAGAGAAAGAAGAAAAAAAGTAAGAAAGACAATAAATAAAAACAAATGACACTCTTAGATCTCGTAATAAAATATTATTTTTTTTCACACATAAGATTAACAAATGAAACATAAAAAGGTCAGAATATTATTACTCAATTTATTTTATAAGAGTGTCACAATATCATTAGGCAATTTATTTTATAAGAATGTCACAATATCATTACTCAATTTATTTTAATAAGAATAAATTTAAAATATAAAATTTTAGGGAGATGTTGGTTAAAAAGTATGGGTGGGGTTGCAGAATGAAAGGAAGTTGGAGAATAGCCAAAAGAAAAGGGAAAATCCCAGCAAGAAGTTTGGAAAAGTTTTGATCCACTTGCCCATCTGGTACAAAGCCTCACATGTTGCTTTGGAGTTGATAATCTTTCGATTTTTTTTATATTTTAAAGATTGAGGTGAGTGCCTTAACATCCTAGTTCAGCAAGGTTCGGTTGCCTCCTTATGGATATTGATTGTAATTTAATTGTAGATTGCATGGTTTCATTAACTACTAGCCAACTTACCTGATAAAGATTTAAGAATTTTACACGGGCTAGATTATATTGCACACATTCCATATATATCATGACCCTAGTCTCGGCTTTACCATGATGCCGTGGAAACAAATTAAATCCTCAGCCCACTCGATCAAGAAATAGACGAAACACAAACAGGTAAAAACTTTCTGAAAGTAGCCATTAACTCGATAGGATTGCAGTGAACGAAATAAATAGAAAGATTAGCATTTCTCAAAATTATAACAGTGTAGATGTCAAAAGACTCCGAACATTCCAATTCAAAATATTGCCCTCACTGAAGTTGAGCAATATCTCCAGGGAATGGCTGAAAAAGTGGGGATTAACTATATGAAGTTATTTGGAAATTGAATGAGGGTTAGCAGGTCCACAGTAAATCAGTGTAGTTGCCGAACTCAGCGTCAGTTTTCTTCTGTTATCTCCAATCCCCTCAAAACTCAACCATCCAAAGCAATAGGTTCTGGCAGTGGCTGCAGTTGACGGTTAGGTATGGATACATGAGGAGGGTGTGGAAGTTGAGCTGCTCCAACATTTGGTAGTACATTTCCCACTCCAAGTGCTTTCCTCACTTCATTGGCAAGCTCTATCACCAAGTCATCCTCATGGCCTGTACATCGGAACGACAATAAATAAGAGTGCTGGTATATTTAAATTTGAAGCTAGTGACAATTAGATAGAGGATAGTGTTTACTAACGGCATGTGTATGTATTAGGAAATAACTTACCAATATCATGCATGGCCTTTTCTAGAAGGAAAAGATAGTCCCTGTTGTTTCCGCAAGGACCATAAGCAGTTGCTATTTGCCTGAATGGATTACCAGAAAGATTAGTGAAACCAAAGGATAGGTAACCACTTCCACAAATAAAAATGAGAAAAATTATACTATGTATATACCTAGCCATGTCTTCCAGTGGGGCAGGTCCCAGGTAGTATTTGTTGTTCACTTTGTCTGGAGTTGATGTGAATCTGTATATTGACAAGATATCCATTAGCAAACTTGTCCTATCCTCGTGAGCATGAGCAAATCAATTGAAACTCAGTGCATTTTTTTACTAATTTTGAAAAAATGATAGCTTATTGTTTGCTCCTTCCTATTGAAACAACGGGTTATTATTTCCCAAAAAGGCACTTGTATACTGGTGACTGTAAGCTAAAGAATATCATAAAGAATGTCAAAAGAGACATACACTATTACGTCAGTCAAAGCAGGGTGCTGTGAATCTCCTTCCTGAAAAGAAAAAAGATATCAAGTTAGTGGTAGTGGTAACCAAATACTAAATATAAAATGACAAGACCTCCAGGTAACTGGGGCGGAAAAATATTACAAGATTGCGTCACTCACCTTGAAGAAGGTTACAAGAGTTTTTCTGTCATATTCACATTCCCGTCGCTCCAAATACTACAGAACAAGAAATGAACAATTGAAGCCCGAAAGTACATAAATTTGATAAGAAGGTTTAAAGAGTGTTGGATGGTTATTGCCACATTCAATATAAAATCACCACTAAAGTACCACAGCCTAGAAGTCCATTTACTTGGAACTTGCACAAAAGTGGAATTATAATCTAGGAAAATTTGAACAATGGCAGGCCAGATTGAAGAGGACAAATTAAAACCTCAAAAGGGAAACTAATCTTCATAGGACATAAAATAGTATTTTATAGAGTTCACTAACAAATACACCCAGGTCAAACCAAAAAAGAAAAAGCTTTTATCGTGAAATGATGAAAACAGAGTAATAATTATTTTAAAAGGGACTCGCTATAAGGACCCTTCAATATTTTACAAGTTACACTAAGGTTAAAAAGCTAGTTTGGAAACTGCTTTTACCTGCATAGCCAATTTTTCCTTTTCAGGGCCTCCTCGAACACAATAAGCAGTTCCCCACTGCAGAAAGAAGGAAGAATTACACGAAAATAAATCGAAAGATAACAATGAAGCACTGCAACGACATAACAAGACACTTACGCAAATGGCTCCTTCTTTCTCCTCCAAAGTGCAAGTTCTTGCTGGGCTTTCCGGTGTTCCCCTGTGGTCAATGCACGCTGCAAATACATAACGCATTGTCTAAGCAACTGCAGGAGCTGTTTAAATTGAACAAAGTAGACACAAAACAAAATCAACGGAGCGCGAGGAAGAGCCTTACCTAAATCGAACACGCGTCTGTAATCCTTAATGAAACCAACCATCTTCTCATCGTAATCGAACCCTGGGTTCCACACCAGTGAACCGTAGCCAAAAACCCAGAAAACCATGATTTCTGAGGAAAGAAAAACCAGCATCAGTGGATAGTCACAAAAGGAAGTCGAACATGAAAAAATCACGAAAGCTAAAGTGATTTAACATCAACATATACATATATATTTTTTTCTCCACATTGGTGGGCATAAACTACAGCAACAAAAATATGAGATTGGAGCGTTTTGTTGTGTAATTGAAACATTGCAGACACAAATTATATGGTTAATAAGCAGTGAACGACAGTTGTAATGATAAAGTAGGGCGTTAAATAGGTTTATGAGAGAGAAAAAGAAAATGGGGAAAAAATAGAAAGGGGAAAGGTGCTTACATTTGGATCTGGAAGGTTTGGCAAGGGAAATGAGAGAAGATGAAGGATGGATAAGGGAGAAGGAAGAAGAGAGGGAAAAAGAGAGGAAAAGGTAAACGATTAGGGTTTAACGAAGATATTAGGGTTGCAATGGTTCCTCTCTTTCTCTCTGCTCTTTCTTCTTCTCTTTTCTTCTTTCTTGGATGGAGAAGGCGTGAGATTTGCCACTCACGATAGATTCGTATTTATGGCGTGGGGGTGGCACGCCACGCGGATTCAACGCCTTCGCTGGCCTCACAACAACCTCTCTGTCACGTGCCTTTTATTCCTACAATGCACCCTGTTTTTATTTTACTGCTTACGCAAATTTACAAATCATGAGACTAATTTTGTGTAGATAAATTACGTAAATAAAAAATTAATACACATATTTTTTTTAAAATATATAAGCTATTTTTTTACTTAGATGGTAATCGTATACCTGGAGCTAATACCTAATTTTGTTCCAACGTTAAAGAGGAGGAAGATACATTGAACCTAGACGGTGTTGGGTGAAGAGTGTGATTGAAAAAGGAGAATATGGAAAAGTGAAAAACAGAATTTATGGAGGGAATGAACCTAGACGGTTTTTTGTGTTAAGGGGGGAAATTAATGGTTGGGAAGTTGTGGTTGTAAGTTAGGTTAGGTAATTTGAGATGATTCCTAATCAACAATAAATATTGAACTAAGTCATAAATGTTTATTACTGTTATAACTGCTTTCTTTCCCTAATGTAGCCTTCTAAAAAATTGAAATTTGAAATTGATTGTATGAAAACTAACTTTGTATAAGGTTGTAAGAGTAACAGCAAGAATCAATGGAGTGTTTATCTTTTGATACCATAAAATTGGGACATGAAGAGCCACTAGTCCATACACCTCATAGTGATAAAGAAAGGAGAGAAGGATAAGAAAGAAACAAGAAAAATTAAGGAGGACAAATGCAAGAAAGGACGAGGAGCATCCGCTATCTTAGTAGCCCCCTTGCTTCGACACATTGTTCAGGACGCGTTTGAATGACCTTACAAGTTGATGAAACACATTTTTAGTTTTTTAAGGTTTTGTAGCGAGAAATCTCTTTCTCTTCATTATTAAAATCCCATGATTTTGTTCTGGCATGTGATGGAATTGGTTTTTAGTGTTATTTGACTGACATGTTATTACATGTGGCTTTCCTGCGGATCGTTAACCAAGTCGTGTTCTTGGACTTATAAACCCATCACCTCAAAGAAAGAAGAGGCGAATCAGGGAGAAACTAGCGTTGCCTAAAATACTTGACTTGACCACCATTTGTTTTAATTTTGGTGCCTGTTGTTGATATAGTCAAAGAACCAAAAGTGAATAGATTATACTTACCAAAATGAGATGATGACCTTTATTTATTCTATTTATTTAACTGTAGTATAATGTTTCTTTATTTATGTTCAAAGGAGTATATTTAAATATATACTAATTAATTATGATATGATTTTGATATACCTAATTAGTCTTTAAACAATAAGAGTACATTAGATATGTTGGAAATACACTTATTTCTACATGTATGTAACGTTTTCTTTACTTCATTAATGTTTAATCTTTTTTCAAGGTCTCGAATCCATGGCCATTCTATATTGTTAAATTTTGACTGATCAACAAATAATAAACGTTTTTCAAACTATAATAAAATAATCCATTAATCACATGTTCATTAACTCCTACAAAATTTTACCAGGATGCAACTTTTTTTTTTTTTTCTATTTTATGGCTCCCGCACCACCTTTGTTCTTTCGTTTCTTGTAACCTTAATATACCAATTGAAGTTGGAGAAAAACTATGATTCAAGGATGGAACTTAATTAGGCCAAAAGTTTCAGGTACAGCTGTGTTCTTCTCCCGGTGAATTTTGACTTGCATCGTGGTGTGCAGCTAAGTGTCCAACGATCAAAGTAAAGCAAATTTTATAATGTTGTGTTGTTTAAAATAACTTTAAGGAATCTTATTGATTAAATGAAAAACGAATCTTTGGATTATAGTTTTAAGAGAGTTTATTAGGAATAGAGTTCTAGTATTTTGAAATTATAATATTCCTCTATTACTATGAATATTATTATTTTATTTTTAATTTGTATTTATATTTATTATTAATGTCTGAATAAAGCATTTTATTATTAAAAAAATTCAAACAGTTGTTTAAAAAAAAGTGTCAAAAAAAATAATTTTCTTATGAATATAACTGCCCATATTTTAATATTGTAAAGTGAAAGCAACGTAAAAGAAAATAATGCACTGAATAAGGAGTAAACTGTAACTTTCACCGATGAATCATTATAAGTTTGGTTTTATTCGGTTTTTTCCCTTGCATCTCTTGAGTTTTTGTTTTAAAAATATATATTGTGATTTTTGTTGTATAATATTTCAATTTAGGTGTTATATTTTAACTGTAATAGAAAGTTATGTTGTTTGTTTTCATTCCTGTATAAATACTTATCTCTGTATTCATTCGGTGTAATAAAAATATTCTCACATAAATTAATTGAATTACTTAAAAAAATATTTTCAACTAAAATTATAAATAATTGTTTTTATATTTGTACTCAAGACACACATAATTCCTATACATCAAGGGACTAATATTGAATGTAATTATGGTAATATGAGTTCTTAACAAATGTCTAACTATTAGATAAACATTTGAAAACTCTTCCACGATTTTAACACATTTATTTTTCTCTGAAAAAACAAAATATAGGTTTCGTTTATTTAAATATGTATCAAGTTGTGTCGTTTATCACAAACTTAAAATTACATAATTCCAATTCATAGTTAGCAACGTACATAATAAATATATTATATAAAGCCAATACGTGCTTTTATATACGGTATTATCAAATATTAACAAAAATCTTAATATAATGTGCAAGGTGAAATGTATTAGATCAAAATCAAATCCAGATCAATCTATTCAAACAAGATCATGTATAAGTTGAGATGATACTTAAGATTGTGCCAACTACTTGTTGTTGGGTATTGAAAACAACTAATAAGTCTAATCATTATTAATTATCTTTCAAATTTATCATTAATGTCAAAATTAACTTTGAAAATCCTAATAATACATACCTATTATGAAACATGCATGCAATTGTTCATAAATACTAAGGCATCATATCATGAAAGGTGTGTTTGCAAATCATAAACTCTTTGAATATCGAGTACTAACTTGAATGTCAAATGACATTTTGCATGTACCTCTCATGTGGATCAAGATATCGGTAGAAGATCGACCTTCCTTAGCAAGAGTTAAAATCCAGTTAAAGACCGATCTCCCATCCTGTTTGAGAACATAAACCTCAATGGTAAGTCGATGTCCTAATCGAATTGAAATATAAAGACATGATTCATCCTGACCGAGAACCGATAGCTTATCAGATTGAAACTCCTTGCCTCACAACCAATCACCAAAGACTAATACATAAGATTTTCAATAAGACTCCTTCCTGATCTATAAAAACAAAACAATATACAAGTGAAAAAATGAAATAATCATTAAAATAAGCAACTTACACGAAAAATAAAAAGAAAAAAGACTTAACATGAAAGTAAACGACAATAAATATTCTCTATACTTATCTTTTTTTGAACATTTTATGACGTAATAAAAACTATAATAGAATCACTACAAAAATCTTATTCTACAAGGCTTTTTTACACTATTTTGTATAATTTTTACTATTAGAGGTCCAAAATCCTATTCTGCTTGGCCTAAAATACAAGTTCCTTTTACACTACCTTAGATGAAAAATGTTTTAGTCAACTTATTAACAAATTTAGTCTGTCGATATTTATCGCTAAAAATTTATCGCCAAAATTATCTATCAATAAATCTGTTGCTAAATTGACAAATAATTTACCATCAATAATATAAATCAAATTTTAGTAAATTATTCACAAACTTAACGAGGAGTTTATTCCATCAATAATACATAATATATTATTAATAATAATAATATAAATAAAATAATATTTATAATAATTATATTAATAATACA
>Ga0099824_1002583_pt1 | contig 26499 bp, 14 predicted proteins | sample SiratrowhiteBW_FD_76837 | JGI IMG/M metagenome (GOLD analysis project Ga0099824, IMG submission 76837) | Root nodule microbial communities of legume samples collected from California, USA - Siratro white BW | ecosystem: Host-associated > Plants > Roots > Nodule | place: USA: California...
ATTATTATAAAAAAAAAAAAAAAAAAAAAAAAAATAAATAAATTTCATGACTCTTCGAACAAAAATAAAAAAAAAAAAAAAAAAATTTCCTTTTTTTTTTTTTTTTTTTCTTGTTCTTCTCTGTTTGGTCAAACATCCATCTATACCTTTTGATTTTCTTGCTCTTACTCTTCGTGTGTGGATCATTGTAATTTGTTGTTGTATTTTTTTTTTCTCTTGTCCCACACAAGCACACCCTTTGGTCTTTTTAACACCATCATTGTGTTCATAGCAAAGAGCAACTGGGTCCAGCTACTCCCTCATGGAACATGGTGGGCAAAGACTAATAGATCAATCTAATTGTTGAGTCATTTTAATTCACATTCAAATTTAATTTTCAATAAACAAACGGAACAAGCTCATGGATAGATGATGAACCACACAGGCACAAAAGATGGTGTTGGTACAAATGGAAAGCTTGCAGTGATGTGAATGCTAGTGATGATCAAACTCTTCATAGTCAAAAGTCTTCAACTTGCCATCGGAATGACTAAAAAAAGTGTCATAGTCTTGTCCACTGAATCAAATCATATGACCTAAAAAAGTAAGATTATGAACCTCTTTTAATAACACAATCAGTATCAAATGGAATTTCTAGAATAAAAAACCTTTTTTTTAAATAATAATAATAATAACAATATCCATAAAAATATAATGAATTGACTTATTTTTCGGAGGCAACAAAGAAGCTATAGCACCATCCCTGACCAAAATTAGCAATATTTTAAGGGATTAAAAGAGGCTAAATTGTAAATTTGTCCCCTTTCAAATTTTGATTCTAATGGTTTTAAAAAGATTAAGTAATAAGCTGTCTTTTATTAAGTGATAATAAATGTCAATGATCAATGTTGAATGTAACAATTCTATTTTTCAAATTGATGACTTGAATTAGAGTAACTTATTTATTTATGAAATTAATTTGATTAGAATTAAATAATTTAAAGTAAACCTACTTAAATATTTTTTATCAATATTTTCCTCCAAATATTTAAACAAACTTAGCCTTACTCATTAATCATAAAAGAAAGATAAATTTATCCTTGAAAATGATAATATTAGGGACTAAGAAACAATTTGTGTTCTAAATATTCATCCTTTTATCTAAAAAACAGTTTGATACTATTTTTTATATTGTAGAAAGTTTCAAAAGACATGAAAATGTATCTTCTAGTTAAACTTTACATGTACAAAGATGGCTTAAGCAAAGAAAAAATAATTAATGCATATATGCAAATTTTCATATATTTTACACCTTATGATGAGTTTTCTCTCTCAGCATTTTGGTGTCATTTTTCTATCTTTCAATTCTCACCTGTTAAAATAACAGATAAGTTTATCAAACTTTAAAATGAATTATCTTAAAATATTATAAGTAATTTAAACAAAATATTTATTTAAGAAGCAGAGATAATTTGGTTATTAAATTAACATAAGTGGGAAAAAGGTATATTTTAAAATAAATATATTAAATAAACACATAAAAAAGTTAAAATATGTTTATTTTGTTAAATAAATACTTTTAAGAAAAAGAAAACCATAAACAAACTCATTCACACTTAATTGGGAATTTTGCAAATTACACATAAGACCAGTTTATCCGTACAGACTAATAAGAAGACAAATGAAAAAGAATAAACGACTTTCTTTATTATTAAATTAACTTATATTCTAAACTAATTTATAAAAATTAGATTTCATAGTTTTTCTAAATTTTGTTTAATGCAAAATTAAAGAATGAACAACTCGCTATCGCAATTAATAAATCAATCTCATGTTGAAATTGAAAGGTGACTTAAAAAAATCTGCAAAATAAAAATTCTTAATTTGTTTATACTCAACCGTATAGTTATAAATTGTTTGGCTATTTATTAATTATTTTTTAACATAAAAAATTACTTTTGCTTTGAACTGTCATTATCGACTCTTTGCATGCTTCTTCATTACTGTGATAACATGTGCTCTTCTTCTTCTTCTTCTTCTTCTTCTTCTCTTTTCTCTGCTTCTCTTTATTTATCCATAAGATATTAAAAAAACATAAAAGGGCTGTTCAACAAAAATGCTTCTTACACTTTTGCTTTTTTCGGATCCTTTACGGTGGAAATTAGATTCCGCCACTTTTTTTATTTTTATTTTAATAATAGTCTTCAATTTAACCTAAAAACATATTATGAAATTAAGCAAAAGTGACGTCAGACACATCACACGCTGACGTCAGAACACCACTTAACAAATTGGGGTTCAATTTTCAATCTTTCTTTAATATACCTAGTGTTTAGCCTATTAAGAACCCAATTAAAATACTTTTTGCTAGTTACACTTACCTAAATTTCTATTTACAGTCCTCTTTTCTTTATTTTTATTTAATTATCAAATGTAGAATCGTTTATATAGAAAATGTATGAACTCTATTATTTTCACCCTACTTTTGTTGTCCTCTCAATTCTTTTTGTCCATTCTCTATTTTTTACGTAAATACTTTTTCTATTAAAAGTATGTAAAATTTACTTTAATTTTGCTTCATTGCGATTGTATTAAACTTTAACTTAATTTTGTTCATGGAAAAATATGTGTTTATCAAGTTATTGATTTGTATTCACAAAATTAAGATATATTTCATTATTTTTGCCATTTTTGAAAAATAAATTCCGAAAGAGTTCCACAAAATAACGTTCGATGAAGGTTCCAGAATTTTTTTGAAACGTTCTCAATGATTACGTGTTATTTTTTAAAAATTAAAAAAAGAGGATAAAAGTAAGTTTAAATAATGAGTTGATTAGTTATGTTATGAGGTTGAGTTATGGCTGTTTATCTATAGTTGGAGAAGAAAAAAATAGAAGCTACAAATTGAATTGGACCACTAATCTATCATTAATATAAGGAGAATGAGGTGACATTTTCAGTCGACTAACTATAGTTGATATCTGCACTCCCTTATTAAAATTGTCAACCCACATCCTATCGGGTCAGTGAAAATAATTAGGGACTCCAACTCCAAATAACTAAGTTAGTTCCTTCTTGCACCCCATCAATTATTTTCTGCTGAGAATGGTAGTTGCTTTTCTGCACCCATCAACTATTTCCTGCAACCCACTAATGAGAGGAAAGGACAAAAAGTACTCTTATCGGTAATATAAGAGGGATTAGGATTTTGGATAATTGCTTGGTTCGTCGGAGGTAGTGTGGTTAGTCATCAAAGGTAGTGCAACATTGTCGGCGTTGATCATTGGTTTCCTATGTCATGTGGTCTCCTCTTATTGCTAAGTTGTAAAATTTGATTTGAGTTTGATTTAAGATTCATTTAGGTTGGATTTTAGCGAAGAAGATATGCTTTGATTAGGGGTGTTTGCTGTTGTTGGGCAGTTGAGGTGCGACAGTCTATGGTGGTCTACGGCGTCACTGTGCGTAAGTGCAAAGTTTTTTTTTTTTTTTTTCATTTCCAGAAAGGAGATTATGAAAATTTTACAAAATTCCATTTTCGTAGAACCATTTCGTGGGCCAAAAAAATGACTTACGGAAAAGCAATTCTTGAAAATGTTTCTAGAATGGGTTTTTCGGAACATGTTTTATCTCTTTTTCAAAAACATATTTTGGAAACCCCGTTTCGAAAATATGTTTCGAAATTGCTTATCTGTAAGCCAATTATTTTTTTTCTATTTAGAATTGCATAATATGGTTGATTGATGTAAATGAAACATGATCACAGTGAGGACTAGAATAGGAGGTTCATAGACGGAGCGTATACACCCACTGCATTGGTTAGGCTTAGGGAGTGTGGTGGTCCTTATAACTTGGATGGAGACCATGAAGTTGAAGAACATGTAGCGGAAGAGGTGAATGTGGTGGAGGATGAAGGTTATCATGGAGGACCAATAGATAGGTTCTTACTTGTGAGATTTGAAGACTACATTGCTAGGCAATTGTGAATGGTGTGGTAACTTATGTGAAGGTTGATTTATGTCATTTTCGGCATTAGCTTTTATGATTTGAAATGCATTTGTTGTTGTAGGATAGTAGTGAGTTAAAGTTGGTGTCTCATGGAAAAAAGATGAGTAAATTGGATTTTCTACATGAAAGAATACAACCAGGAGTGAATTATTTGGTTTAAGATGATAGTTGACTCGAGCTAGTTAAGAAACTACAGAAAAAGGATTGTTGTCTGCTTTTGTAGAGAAGTGGCACGTGGAAACAAACTCATTTCATTTATCTATCAGAAAGATGACTATCATATTAGATGATGTGTATAGAGCACCTGCTGATTGTCGGCTAATTTTTTATGTACCTTACATTAGATGTGTATTGGTTGAGGCTATTCGGGTTGAACGTGAAGATGCCTCCATAGAAACAAGACATTATAGGGGTGGTCATGTACGATTGAGCTGGTTGAGAAACATTTAGAAGAATGCATGCAACAAATGACAATGGATAGTAGTTGCTCGTGTGTATTTGCTCCACCTAGTTGGATGTATTATCTTCATAGATAAGAGTGTCATCTTTGTTGGTGTGACCTACTTGGGCAATTTTGTTGATGTGAGGGTTACCGGAGGTTATTCATAGGAACTAGTAGCTTTTGACATACATGTATGAGCAGTTGGGATATGTCAATTATACATCTACCAGGCAGCTAGCTGGGTATGCGACGTTGTTATAGGTTAGTTTCAAAATCCATTCATTTCAATTTCAAATTACACAATGTCATTTTATATTTTATTTTGATTGGATTCGATATAATTTTGTATAGGCCTGGATTTATGAGTATTTTCCAAGCATAGGATATAGACCGGTGCATCCAAATTACATGTGACTGATGACTTAGTCAACAAGTGACCTAGTCAACAGGTGACTGGTGACCTGGTGACCACTTCATTAACAGGTGATTGTGGCTTGGTGACTACTTGGTTAATAGGTAACCTAGGTGATTAGTGACCTTGTGACCCAGTGACCTAGTGACCTGATGACCTAGTCAACATGTGGCAACCGATGACATGGTCAACTGGTAAACAAACAACTTCAAATACTTGAACACAATGTTGAAATCCTTTTACATGATTACAATTCACAACAGATCTCCAAGCCTCCATCACTTCCCATGCCTTTATTGGATGCACTAACATTTTACACTTTGCTTTCATATTTTTATAAATGTAAAAGCGACATAGAAGATTAGAAGCTTCAGGAAACACAACTTTTTGCATTCATGATATCAATATATCTATCACTAACTATAGGGTATGAATCAACCCTAATAAACAACCTTTTAAGTAACTTAAGGGTCCATACAAAGTTATTTTCATATTTAGATGCAATTAAAACAATTGCAACAGAGAAGGTCGACCTCGTTGAGGTAACACCAACAACCTCAAGTAAGGAGATCTTGTACCTAAGTAATATCATCAATTGTTGTATTTCAATTCTATGATCTCGTTATGATCTTTAATTCACAGTAATGATATTATAAACTTGCTTTATAGTAGTCACATTCTTATCATTACGCTCCTTTATTGTTGGCAAAATATTTCTACACTTCATTGAACTCTGTGTCATATTAACAAGTGTAAACTTCTCATTATGTGTTAACCTACTAGCATATAGATGACCTACCAATGTATTTGTCAAGTCATGATTAGAGAGACACAAAGTAATTTCACAATCCATCCTTTAATACCTTTTATTAGTTTCTCCTGCAATCTAAAAGAATAATCACATTTCCTACTTTCACTACTCTGTAAGTCTCTTTTATATCGTTTGGATTTACTTCGACTTTCATAACCTAATAATACATATATCTTTCTTTTTAATTGATCATTTGATGTATTCGATCTTAATATAACAATAACAAAATTCGAACCCATAAAAAACTTTATTTGTCCACTCCAAGATTCGTCTCAAGAGACAAATACCTACAAAAATTAGTTATAACTTTATATTTTATTCACTAAATAATCTAATATATTGTAGATTTGTGCCAAAAAGCTTTACATCGTTTCTAAATACATCCGTACATTCATGACCCTATATTCATTATATAATCGGTAAAACTAGTCTATATTAGCGTAATCCAAGATACCCCCATCAACCTCATCTAATATCCCTTTCAAAATTCTAGATCCATGATATTTCTGAAAAAAGTTTAGTTCAAATTAAACATAAAATATCACAACATAATACATCTCGGAAAGTCAAGTCTAAAATTAAAAAAAAAAAAAAGTTTAAAATTAAAAATCCAAAATCCAAAATTAAAATTTAAGAGTTAAATTTTCATTCCAGAAACCATATTACAATTCTATAGAATAATGTTTATAGAATAAAAATTTGACTTTCAAAATTACATTTTTAGAATTTTTAGAATAGTAATCACTTCTTTTTTTAAAAGATTACACTTTTAGATTACATTTTTCAGAATTCTACTATCCTATAAATTATGTTCTGAAAGTCATTCTTTATTCCAAAAACACCTTCTGGAATGCATATTTCATAAATCTCTTCAAGACTCCAATTTTTGGAAACTACATCTTCACCATTTCTGCTACCATTACAAAAAGAAATCGACCCTTTATACCAAAAACCAAGCAATCCCATGCCTCCACCACCCGCCTTCAGCCAGCACCACCAAGGTGTCTTTCATGAAGCTCTTCCATGTGAAATAAATCTTGCAAGGGCAAATTTGGTATTTCGAATTTGTGGGGTGCAATTCAAATTGAGGGGATGCAAGAAGCAATTGCCTCTACAAAATCATTACCTCACTTACACGTGTGGACGTGACCGTTGAATTTAATTCAAATTTATAAATTGTACGAGTGCTTTTTGTCTCTTCGAACAATAAAGTTTTGACATAATTACATACAATTTTTGTTGTGCAGATGCAAATCCCCATGGAGAGATTTCATCATTAGCAATACTATAAATCATCTTCAGCTCAAATTCGAGTCTCTAACCGATAAGAAGACTTTCACATTCAAAAGTACATTTCTTTTTCTTCAAATTTTGCAAGCCCGGGATCAAAGCGAGGAGGGGCTCAATTTACATGAAACTAAACAAAATTGAGTTGTCGCTACAACGTTACAACATAAGACGCACACAAAATTAACGTTATGGAGGTGAAGAGCAATGTTCTTGAATAAACAAACACAGCCCAACAAAACCCGACCCAGAATCCATTTTTGACAAGTTGTCAAGGTGATGCCGGAAAGATAGAAGAAGAGGTTTTGCGATTACGAGAATTGGAAGAAGACTCATCATGAGCACACATGACACAAGCAAACAACATTTTTAGGATCCTCTTTAGAACTTGACCCCTTTGAGGGATCAATCTGGGTGGTGAATTTGGTGCAGCCATATGTTTCAAAAAGTGGTGATTGGAAAATGAAGATTGAATGGGAAGTGAAAAGTGAAGGGTGATGAGTGCCGACGTTGATATAAATAGGATGTGTTTGGACCGCGTGAACCGAGTAGGATTGTGCGCGTATCGAGGTTTTTATTCTCAGTTGAAATTATATATAAGTTATTGAGAAGAGAAGACTCATTCCAAAGGTAGAAAGAATTGGTTAGGGTAAGCCAATTGAGCTAAAAGTTTAAGGTACAATAGCTGAACGCTAAGTTCTGTTTGGGCAATATTTGAATGGGTCTGTGCTTCGTGTTCGAGGCCTCAGGGTACAATCAACAAGTCCAAACACGGTGCTTTTATGATCTAGAAATTAAAGGATTTGAGAAGCCAAAAGGAATCTAGACAGTACTTGGTTTGAACAAGTCATGCACATGCCTTCCTTTCTTATATTTACTACTTCTACTTTCAATTATAGTTTTAATTTATGTATAAGTTGCTACTTTTGTCTTGTATTACTAGAAAAATTACATATTTATGTACCCAAAATACTAAATAACACTTGAGAGTAAAAAGTATAAATTTTAGATATGTTATTTTATTATTTAATAAGAAAAAAAACTAAATGAAGATATATTTGATGGGTATTCATGTTTTAAAGGGTGTTGTTGTCTTTTTCAAGTCGAGTGTTTGTCATTGTCGTATTTTTTGAATTTTTTTTTACTGTTTGACTAAAAGTTTAGATCTCTAGTGTTGCAGTGGGATGTTATTTGGAAGATAGCATCTATTTCAACAACCAAATTAATCGCCATGATGGGTAAGCACCAGCTGGCGTAGGTCCATTATAGAATTTTCACTAAACTCAGAAAATAAAAGTGAAAAGGGTCACTGGAAATGTGCGCGAATACAATATACAAGGTTGCCTATAGATATTGATTATTTAGAGTCTGTTCTTATCGAAGCCGAGGTTAACATGTTTTATGGGTTGACTCAGGTGTTGGCTTAATCTAGCTTTGTTCGAATTAATTCTTCATCAAAATGGTTGTCAAGCTATAAAAAAGTATTGAGTAGAGATTTACATACAGATTTTTTTTTAACATTTAAATTAATAATAATTTCGAGACATGTATCAAAAAATATTTAAAAAGTAGGATTGAGATTGAGGGAGTATTCTTTAAAAAATAAAACTATATTTATAAGTTTTTTTTGACCTAATTAATATTCAAATACAAATCATTATTAGGTATTGTATTGTTATGATGTAACAATTATTTGGTTATGATATCACTACAAGTCCTACATGCACCTGCAGAACTAAACTTACCACTAAATCAGAACAACATTGTTGTCATAATATAATTATTAACATTTTTATTATAATTATTTTTATTATTATTGTAATTATAATTTCTATAATTAATAATAATACTAATATTAACATTATTAATAATATTAATAATAATAATGAAAATATTACTAATAATAACATTAATAATAACAACAATAATATTTTGTTAATAATATTATTAATCATAACAACAATTTTATTTAAATACAAATAATATTAATAATATCTAGTAATAATATTATTAATAATATTTATAATAATAACAATAATAATAACAATACTATTAATAATATAGTAATAATATCAACAGTAATAATAACATAATAATATCAATAGTATTATTAATTTCATTATATTAGCAATAATAATAATATTGATAATAATAATAATATTAGCATTTATAATAATAATAATGTAATAGTAATAATATTAATAATAATAACAATAAATATGTTAATATTAATAATAATATTATTAGTTTTAATGATAATAATTTTAATAATAATAATAATATTAATAATACTATTATAATAATAATATATTAAAAATAATAATATAAATATTTGTATATGAATTTATATAAGAATTTAATTTTTATGTAATAAGTCTGGATACAAATTCATTGTAATTTCATATAATGTTGATTCTTAATATAAATTATATTATATATAAATTTACATACGGATTAAATCCGTATGTAATATCCTAGACAAAAAATTTGTATGTAATTTCGTATGTAATGTTGATTCTTAATATAGATTATATTACATATGAATTTACGTACAGATTAAATCCGTATGTAATATCTTGGATGCAAATCCGTATGTAATTTTGATTTTATACAAGAATTTGAATCCGTAGATAATTCCGTATGTAATGATGATGTTACATATGGATATAAATCCGTAGATAAAATTTTGTATATAATACAAATTTTACATACGGATTTTCATCCATATGTAATTTCTGTAGATAATTTGAGTTTTTTTTGTAGTGTATAAACACCTCTTAGACACTTACTTGTAAATCAATTGTTGTTCCAAGACTTAGTAGGAAGATTTATTGAATTTTTCATGGACATATACTGTGAACAAAACTTAATAACTTCTTCTGTAGTGTATATCTCAATAATAGAAGTTCTCAAACGATATTGATGTTTTACATGTCCTTTCAAAATCTTTATATTTCATTCAAATAGATATATCCTGAAGCTGGCTCTAGAAAGGAAGTTGAATGGAGTCTGAACTCAAATTACGAAATATAAATAATTCAAAGATATTTAAAATAAAGTCTAAAAATATAAAATCGAAGGTGTAAGGGAGAGAAAAGTAGACACAAAATTATATTGATTCATCCTATAACCAAACTGTTTAAGAGATTTCACTAAATGAGTTTCAATGCCTCTCTAGAAACGAGTATTCTCCACCTCTGGGTAACAACTATTATAACCTCTCAAAGATGACAAGTATTCAAACCATTTTAAGTGACAATTATTCTAACCTTTCTAGGTGACAAGTATTCTAACTTCTCTAGGTGCTTAAGTATTCTAATCTCTCCAGGTTCATTAATAATTGTCTTTCACTTTGTAATGTGAGAAGCCACATTCAACAAGTCTTTTCAAATTTTCAAACTCTTTCCATATAACATGTAATCAGGAGGGCATACATGTATCTTTTTATACTACATGTCCATTAGATAAAATATCTTCTTCGTCTTATAATTACGATTGGGTCTTGTATTTCCTTCTAGAAACATTTCTCTCAACAATTGAAGCAATTTCATGAAGCTTTTATTAGTTTGCCCATTAATTATCAATATAATAACTTATTGATTTACATACAAATTTTTATCCATAAATAAATTTAACATTACTTACAGATTTATTTTATATAGATTTTATCTACGAATTTTACTTACGAAAAAATTTATAGATAATTACATACGGATAAAAATTCGTGAATAATTACATAAGTAATTACAAACAAATAGAATATCTTTAGTTTAACACATGTATTAATTCCTCTCTAGGCATAGAACTGGATACCATTACTCTAAATATTGTGATCAATAGTCTTTGGCGCTTAAAGTTGTTTCTTTTGGGTTCTCTGCCTTGGGGACCATGTTAAAACTGGGTTTGGAGCCCATTTTGATGACTTTTTCACCACTCTCATATAAGTGTTCAAGAAGAGAGAAAGAAAGATCTAAGAATACAGATTTATACTGGTTCACCCTTCCTCAAAGGCTACGTGCAGTCCTTTGTCAACTAGCAAAGAGTTCCACTAAAGAAGATCACCAAGATCAGTTTTACACAAAACACAACACTTGTAACCCGCAAGCAACCACTATTCCCAGCAGCAAACAACCTATTGCACTTTATAGTAGTTGTTCAACTAATGCAAAACCTACTGCACTAAACCAATTACAATTACAAATCCTATTTAAATTGTAACAACATACTCTCAGTACAAAGATGATCAATAATAGAACAATGACAACAATAATTATATTCAACAGATTACAAATTGAATAAGAACAGAGTAGAACACTTAGCCTTAGATTAAAATCAGATTTACACGAATTCACATCCAAAGCAAGGCTCTAAGATTAGTGTTCTTGAGGATTTTATTAATGGAAGTCGATTGCCAAAAAGATCTCAAGGTGTTCACACGTTTTCTCTCTTATCAAAATAACAATTTTTTGCTCAAAATGTCTTAGATTTTATGAAATCATGTGTTTTCCCTTTATATAAGAAATCTGGTTATTAATCTTCTCAAAACTTCAATCAATTGTATAAGTCGTTCAATCGATTGAATTTTCTGTGACTTTGAAAAAAATTCATCAAGTTCAGATTTTGAAAACAATTTACTGAATTCCTTTCTGAAATAGTTTTCCAAAATCTGAATCAACCTTATTTAAAACCTTTTAATAATTTGTTTAAGCAAAATCAATTTTGGAGCTTACTTTGAATTATATATCATGCAACTTATGATTTTAAACCAAAATCAAACTCTCACACACACATTCTATGAGTTTTCATGCAATCCATGTTGCTAGCTATGATCCATTGTAGACTTCATTCTTTTGTTGGTTCCATCAAATCATATAACAACTCTTGGTGCTAACAGATTCTTCTTCTATCTTCTTCTTATACATTCCTCTTCTACCTCCTTCTTATACTTTTCTCTTCTACATTCTTCTTCTTCTATCTTCTTTTTTTGCCTTCTTCGTCTTCCACCTTCTTCTTGTACCTTCTTCTTCTTCTTCTTCTTCTTCTTCTTCTGTATATGCTTGTTCCACGTTCTTCTTCTATGTTTTTCTACTTCTGCCTTCTTTTAACTTCTTCCTCTACATTCTTCTTCCTTCCTCTTCTACCTTCTTCTTCCGTTTTCTTTTTTAACTTCTTCTTCTACATTCTTCTACCTTCTTTCCTTACCTTTTATTTCCATGTTCTTGTTCCACCCTCTTCTTCTACCTTCTACATTTACCTTCTTCTAATTTCTTTTTCTTCTACCTTCTTCTTCTAGTTTGTTTTACCTTCTTTTATCTTCTTCTTCTACCTTCTTCCTCTTCTAGCTTCTTCTTATACCATTTTATTCTGCATTCTTCTTCTACCTTCTTCTTCTTCTACAATCTTCGTCCACGTTCTTTTTTCTAGTTTCTCCTTCTACCTTCTTCTTTCACAGTCTTCTTCTACAACTTTCTTCTTCTGCACTCTTCCTCCTCTACCTTACTTTTTTGTCTTCTTCTTCCACGTTCTTCTTATTCCTTATTCTTCTAGCTTCTTCTACATTCTTTTTTCACGTTCTTTTTCTACCTTCATCGTCTTCTACTGTCTTCTTCTAACTTCTTCTTCTTCTACATTCTTCTATCTTCTTTTTTCATATACTTCTTCTACATTCTTATACTTCCACCTTCTTATTCTACCTTATTATTAACTTTTTCTACTTTTTTCTACCATTCTTCTTCTAGCTTTTTCTTATTCTACGTACTTCTTCTACCTTCTTCTTCTAGCTTCTTCTTTTACCTTCTTCTTCTAGCTCCTTCTACTACCTTCTTCTTCTACTTCTTCTATGACCTTCTTTTACATTCTTCTATGTTATTTTAACTTCTTTCTCTACCTTCTTCTCCTTCTACCTTTTTCTTCATTCTTATTCTAACTTTTTCTTCTATAGTCTTCTATCATCTTCTTCCATGTTTTTCTTCTATCTTTTATCTACTTACTTCATCTACCTTTATCTTGTACATTCTTCTTCTTTTACCTTCTTCTACCCATTGCTTTTCTACCTTCTTATTCTACCGTCTTTTTCTTCTTTTTCTAACTTTTTCTTCTACCTTCTTCTTTTATCTTCTTGTTCTACCTTTGTCCTCTTCTACCTTCTTTGTCTACCTTCTTCTTCTACCTCATTCTTCTACCTTCTTCTTATACTACCTTTTTATTTTAACTTCGTCTTCAACATTTTCCTTCTATCTTCTTCTTATACCTTATTCTACTTTCTTTTTCAATCTTCTTCTTCTACCTCTTCTTCTAACTTTTTTCTTCTACCTTCTTCTTCCTTCATCTTCTACCCTCTTCCTCTTCTACCTACTTTTTCCGCCTTTTCCTTCTACTTAGTTCTTCTTCCACCATCTTCTTCTACCTTTTTCTTCTACCTTTTTCCTCTTCTACCTTTTTCTTTTCTTCTGTCTTTTTCTTATTTTACCTTTTTCATTTACCTTCTTCTTCCACATTTTTCTTTTACCTTTTCTTCTTCTACCTTCTTATTCTACCTTATTCTTCTTTTAACTTTTTCTTCTACCTTCTCCTTATAACTTTTTCTTATTCTTCTACCTTCCTCCTCTATCTTCTTCTTCATTTACCTTCTTACTTTACCTTCTTATTCTACCTTCTTCCACGTTCTTTTTCTACCCTCTTCTTCTTCCATGTTCTTCTTCTATCTTCTTCTTCTACCTTCTTCTTCCCAGTTCTTCCTTTAGCTCCTTCTTCTACCTTCTTGTCTATGTTCTTCTATTTTCCTTTTGTTCTACCTTCTTTAACATTTTTTTATCTAACTTCTTCTTCTACCTTTTTCTACTTTCTTCCTCTTCTACCTTATTCTTTTACCTTTTTTCTTTTTCCTTCTTCTTCCACGTCCTTCTTCTACCGTCTTATTCTATTTCTATTGTCTTGTTCTACCCTTTTCTTCCACCTTCTTCTTCTATCTCCTTCTTTTGGCTTCTTTTACCTTCTTCTACACTCGTCTTTTTCTATGTTCTTATTATTCCACCTGATAAATTTTTTTAGTTTTGAATATTTTATATGTTATTCTATATCAGTATGATTTTAGTAATTATTAAGTTTTAAACTATTTCTTGTGGTTTTATAACATTAAGAAGTAAAAGAATTTTAATAAGTATCATTACATTAAAACTAGAACAAGTTTTCCCTCCAAACACACCAAAGTAGAAATAACTTGTTTATATCATATTTAATCAATAAGGAAAATATAATTTATGATAATATGTTTTGCATTTTCTTCTTATTTAAGAAAATGTTTCTTCTTATTTAAGAAAATGACCCCAATATGTAAATAAAGACATAAAGAGCTGAAGATAAATTTAGTAGTTCTATGCCATCAATATTTGAAGGAAAATCATATTATGTAATCATATGAAGAGGAAGATTGTTCTGCAATGATTATTCTAAACATCTACAAACCAAGATGAAGACTAATGTCAAAAAAGAAGATAGTATAATAGAAGAAGATAAATAGAAAGAAATTAAAGAAAAAAAAAAAAAGAATAGAAAATTTTACTTTATTAATTTAAAATTAAAATTGTAAAATAAGAGAGAGAAAAATGTTAACTTGTTTTAATTTGATTGTACTTTAGTGCGTGAATCAACCGTCTCTGTGAAAGAGAAAAAAGTTATTTAATAAATAAATTTAAAAATAAAAATAATAAAAATATTATTAAAAATTCATAATTTTGTTTTCATTAAATTGGGAAATACAATCGGTTGTGTATTTTGTTTGTCAGCATAAGTATTGATATTTTATAGACATTTATCTCTCGCTTAAAGAAGTACGTTTCTTGAAAAATAAATTACAGTCTATATTATCATTCAAATTTTTAATGTAACCTACTTATACTTTGCGTAAGTTTATTAAGTACTGCTTTATTTACAATAAAATGCATAGCAAGAAATGAACCAAACTGGCAATTTTACTAAAATTTCAACTGATGATTTTGTTAATAAAATATTGGAAAAGAACCATAAGAAAAAGCTAATTTTTTCACAGATTTTAAAATTTTTATATATAATGTTATTGGAGGAAAAAAAAATGAAAAGCACGGAAATTCATTGAGAAGAAACATTATCCACTCAGAGAGATGGATGGAAAATAAAAAGCAAAGGTAATATTAAAAAATCCATAAATAAAATTAAAATAATATTATAAAAAATTTAAAAATCTTAAAACTTTGTTTTAGAATAAGGACGATGTTCACACTTTCAGTAATCTCGTAAGTTTTTCTTTTTCCCATCCAATATCAAACAAGTTTTCAAATTTTCACTTATTTTGAAATCAAAAATCTTGAACGGTTTTTCAATATCCAGAATTTTTCATTGATTTCCAAATCAAAACCAGAATCTGGAACTTGCTTCCTCAATTTTCTTAATATCAAACCTTAGTTCTCGTTCTCGTTGAACATTTGTTTTTCTTTCCTTTGAGAGACATTTGGAACTAACCCTACAGGAGCATCCTAAAAATGTAAGTTGCTTAGGACAACAAGAACTTCGCAGTGTTGCATTTTAATCTAATTCAAATGATTTAGTAGTGCTGGGCTCCGTTCCTCAATTTTTGATTCGACTAAAAATCATTGTTTACATTCAAATCTCTGGACATTAAGAAATGTCATACTTGTTTAGATCCCAATGAAGGAAGAATATAATCCCCTAGACATATTTCAAATAAAATTTAACATCTTTTGTATGGTTTTTAATTATGTTAGCATAATATAATTTTAATTTGAGATGTATACATTACCATAATGATAAAAAATATTTTTAATAATTATTACAGCAAATTAAAGTCGCCCAAATGCATCTAAATGGTGGCTGTCTTTTTCTTCTGGCAAGCTAGTCAAATAATAATAAGCATGCTAGCTATGAAATATTAACAGGTAAGAAATATTAATAAGTAAAATAATATTCATTGCATCTTTCCTTCTCCAAGATCAAAGTAACCTAAGCATATCCGTTTCACTCTTTTCTTTTCCCGGGCTGCTACTGTAGAGGGTGAAATGGATATAATAAGAGAAAGCTTCATGTGTGGTCAATTGAGCTTGAAACCGTCGAAACACTGAGTCCCCTTTCCCTTATTATTGAAGGAGTGGAGAATAGTGCAGTGGGCCTCGTTGAAGGAGTGGGATCGACGAATAGGTATGCTCTGTTGGCTAGATTCTTCAGCACAACGAATCTCGGCCTCTCTGAAAGTCTGGGAGCCTGATCCGAATTTATTGAAGGAATGTCCAATTGCAGGACTCTTGATAGTGGTGTGGGTGAAATCTTGTGACCTTTCTTTGAAGTTGTTGAAGGAGTGAAGGTTGGGGAGGAGGGAAATGGTGGTGGTGGTCACAGAAGGGGTGGAGACACCGTTGGTTGCGCCACGCTTGTCCTTGCTTCCACATGCCATGCTGTCTAATAGCTTGGTTCTGTATGGGTATGGGTTTTCTTAATGGCAGATTGTGCAGTTCTGTTCTATGGGAGAGGAGGAAGGAGAATGAAATGAATAAATACAAAGGTAAAAGTGATTAGGACCACTTGAGGCCGCACGATCAAAGTATTTAGCCGCCATTTTCTACTAGCGTGTCTGTGTTTGTCGTGTCTGTGTTTGTCCACTTTATCTATGTTCGTCGAATTTTGTTCATTTTGAGTATTAACACGCTCAAACATGAATCTAACGTAGAAATTAATATTAGAATAAGAAATTGATTTTAAAATTAATTTTATCTTTTTATTATTTAATTAATTTTAAAATAATTTATAAAATTAAAAAGAATATTAAAAATTTAGAATTTTTAAATTAAATTTAATTAATTATCAAAGAACAAATCCGATAAAAAAAGACTTTAAACATTAAGACATAATATTATAATATTATAAATAAGTTTATTTTCTTGATAATCAAATAAATAAATAAATAAATATATATATATATATATATATATATATTAGTTTTAATTTTACATAAACATTTATAAATACATCAATTAATTAGAAGAGGTTAATCAAACTATTTTATATGATATATTATTTCCAGTTAAAACAATTAATAATAAAAAATTTACAATCAAAATATCACTATTGAAAAATTAAAAGATCTTTATATGTTTTTTTTTTTAAAAGTATAGAGAAAACTTATTTGAAATGACATTTATTTCTATTAAACAAATTGTTTTTGAAATAAATGTAAAGCCTGAGTTTGATAAAAAGTGAATAGTTATATGAAAATAATTTTAAAAAAATATTAAAAATGAAATTACAAAATCACTTTAAGAGTTATTTAGGATTAATTATTTTTGTATATTGTAGATAAAACAATTATCACGCTTCAAAATAAATTTAACAATTTAAAATATATGAAGATATTTTTAGCTTTTTATTTAGTATTAAAAAGTTAAAGTTATTGTGTTTTGTGTATTTTTGAAAAAATATATCGATGTAACATCTCATATTCTTTGTCATATGTCATATAATAGGATCTCTATCGCATACAGATTATATAATAGACCTAAATATAGATATCCATATATTCATCATATTATTTTAAAATATACTTCTCCACATAAGATTTAATAAAAATATATTCATATGATTACAAAATAAAATAATATAAAATAAAGTTTCTTGGTCAGCTCACGAAGAGTCACACCATCTGTTAAATCCTTTGCTCAAATTATCGAAAAATTAAAAACAAGACAAACAACACACCAAAAAAAGGTAAGTTAGTAAGTTTTAAAATATATGATCATAAATTAAATTCTATCATAGCCAAACTACAACATATCAAACTTTCATAATTCATCTCATACATCACATTATCTTTAACACATCACATTCATGTTCATCTCATACATCACATTATCCTTAAAACATCACATTCATGCGACAGGGTTAATCCATGTGATATGGTCCAATCAGTTTTTTTAACATTGTAGTGCAGTCATATAAATCTGTCAACCCATATGAACTTGTCCAATCTGTTCTTTTTCAAATTGTAGCCCAGTCAAATGAACTTGTTAACTCATATGAACTGGTCCAATCTGTTCTTTTTCATCGAGTGCAGTCATATAAACCTGTTAACTCGTATGAATTGGTCCAATCGGTTCTTTTAACACCGTGGCAAGCTCATATAAACCTGTTAACTCGTATGAACTGGTCCAATCGATTATTTTTTCACATCATAGCACAATCATATGAACATGTTATTCCATATGCTTTGGTTCAATCAGTTATTTTTCACATCGTGGTGAGTAGTCATATGAACCTTCTTCGACTCTCATCACCAGGACAATCTTCATCTATATGATTCCAATGTATAAGTAGAGTCAGGATATATTCTTTTAGACAAAATCACAAACAATGCACATCTTAAACAATCTCAACACATATTTCCTTTCCTAAAGATATTATGTCTCTATCACTGTTTCATCTCATTCACAAGCATATTTCACATATCATGCATAATATTCATTATTCACTTTCAAACTCATAAACTTTACTTTCAAACTCATCTATAACCATAAATCAATCCACACCATAATCATCCAAATTTATCATTTTTGATAGGGTTCTATATCAAAGTAGGCTAACATCTATAAAAATATAAAAGCATGCAACTAGCTTCATTTGCATGTATAAAGTAGAGACTCTCAAAGGAGTTCCAAAAACCTAAAATCATGGATAACCTAACCTGCACCAAAAGCTTCTTATCAATGATCAAATAACTACTACGACAATGAAACAACGCGAATCACTTTGATGCCTCATAGTACATAAGCAAAATACCCCTTCCAAGAACAAAATTGCCCTAAAATTGGACTATAGAAAGATGAGCAGAGAATGAACTTTGTTTAAGAATCTAATTAGATACTCTTGCTTTACTTGATGCCAATAATCTAGGGGTAGCTTTCGATTGATAAGAAAGGAAGAGTAAGTTTTAGAGAAAAGACATAGAAGAAAACAGGGGTGGCTCAAGGCCCAAGCAGGTAAAGCAACCGCCTTTAGGCCTCAAAGTCTCCAAGGTCTCAAAAAAAGTTAATATGCTTTAGGCCTAAAGGCCACAAAGGCCTAAAAAATATTTAATATGCTTTAAGCCTCAAGGCCTCAAAAAAATTTAATACTCACATATTATTATAAAATAAAAAATATTTAATTTTAAAATTATACTAACTTAAATATTTTAACTAACTTTAAGTTTACATTGGTACTATAAATATTATTTAATGAATTTAAATTTATATTGGTATTATAAATACTATTTAATAAATAATATTCTTGAAACTTTCTTATAATAAATTAATAATATTTTAAAAAAATTGACTTATAAATAATATTCTTGAAATTTTCTTATAATAAATTAATAATATTTAAAAAAAAATTGAAGAGTCAAGGAATCTTTATCAAAACTTTCTAATTTATCTCTTTCCTATATTTCAACTATTTCAACCGATTGACATAATCTTTTTATATGTGATACCATTGTCTAACTCTTTCTTTCACTTCTTTCCTTCTTTCTTCACTTATCTATTTTCTTCCTATGTCTCTTTATTCCTTCCATAATATTATTTCAACTTGTTTTCAGTTTCAAATTTCTTTCATTTCATATCTCATCATTCTACATCCACTTTTCTCCTTTCTTCCTCTATCTCTTTGTTCCTTCCATAATATTATTTCAACTTGTTTTCAATTTCAAATTTCTTTCATTTCATATCTCATCATTCTATATTGTGCATTTATGCTCATGTGTTTACTTCCAGACTTTGAGCAGTAGATTGATTGAGGAAGAGTTTGTATTCACTTTGCCTCATTTTGAGTGCATCAATATTAGGTAAAAATAATACGAGATTGATCAATTGATCTCAACTTTTTTTTTATTATTGTTTAATTAATCTTAAAATAAGTTGTGCAGATTCAAGGAAGAGAATTTAGAAGTTACAAATTATATTTAAAGACATACAAAAGGACAGGATGGAAAGATAATATCATAATAAGAGACCTGAGACTTTACAATCAAGTTTATTTTCTTGTCTTGACAATCAAATTTTATCTTTTTAACTTTGACTTATTTTATATACTTATAAGTTATATTAATGCGATATATATTATAATTTTTAATTTTATATAAAAATATACAAATATGGCAACTAGAAAATTTGAACCAGATTATTCAAAACTTCAAAAGAAAAGAAGAGTTGAACTTTTTGTTAAATCACAAAAAAGGGCCAGGGATAAATTTATAAAAGTAAAAAAAAAAAGGAACTAGAAAATACAGGTGAGTCTTCTTTGAATGAAAAGTATTTGAAACATGATAATTTATTGGATCTTTATGACTTAGATTTATTTTCAAAATTAAATATCTTAAAGGAGATTATAGGATTGGAAAATAATAAACCAATTGATATTCTTAATTATATAAAAAGAATAAATTCTTTTTCAAATGCATATATAGAATAATGTTAACAATTATAGTATCAGTTACTTCAGCTGAAAATGAGTTTTTCAAAACTTAAACTAATAAAATCTTATTTAAGATCAACAATGTCTAAACAAAGATTAAACGAAATTAATTATGATAATTTAATAGATAATTTTACATCACAAAAAGCTCGAAAAATAAATTTTAGATAAAAAATATCATAATTTTAATTATTTTATTAATTTAAAAAAGGCCTCATTTTTTTATTCGCTTTAGGCCTCCTAAAATCTTGAGCCGCTACTGGAAGGAAATAACCGCCCCTTAGAGAGAGATGATGCTTTTTATAAAAATGGACTAAGTAACTGATTTTCAAATACCATCTTATTCATATCTAAAACTAAACTCTTAGGTTGTAATATGTTTTTATTCTATAACTATTATCTTGAAAAATATTTGAAACATCATAATTTATTAGATCTAGATGACTTAGATTTATTTCCAGAATTAAATATCTTGAAGAAAATTATAGGATTGGAAAATGATAAACTAATTGATATTCTGAATTATATAAAAAAATAATTTTTTTATATGTTAACAATTATAATATCAGGTACTTCAGATTAAAGGAGTTTTTTAAAAATTAAATTAATAAAATTTTATTTAAGATTAACAATATCTAAATAAAAATTAAATTGATTAACTTTATTGTATATTGGTAAAAATATGTTAAATAAAATAAATAAATAAATTATGATAATTTAATAAATAATTTTGTATCATAAAATTAAAAAATAATGTTAAATAAAAATATTATAATTTTAATAAATTATTTTATTAATTTAATAAAAATATATTTTTTAATTTTTTTCAGATCTCTATATTGAGAAAAATCAAATTTCAGTACATTTTTCAAGAATATTGTGAATCTGAATTTCTAAAAATTGAATTCCGATGGAAAACAATAAATAAATCTCTTTTGATAAATAATATGGGCACAAGTTGATTAGAGAATTTTTTTGAAATTAATATATTGTCCTAAGAAACAGCCCTCAACACATTATTCAATAATAAATAGGACAGCTGGGGGCAGAGAAACGTAACCGCTTTGAAAATCTTCCCCGAAGAATAGGATACTGAAGTATTTAAAAATTGAAAAAGAAATCTGCAAACGAGGATGATTTAATTAATTTAAACATTTTATAATTTTAATATACGCAGGTGAAAAACGTATATATTTCTTTAAGTGCTATATTTTTAAAATAATTTATTTCTATTTAATTACCACTTTTAGAATCTAAGACAACATTAATTATTACTCTTTTCGTTTATATTTGATTCTTTTAATTCCTAATATAATCGCACTTTAATTTTATTCCTATAATTTCTTTTTACTTTTAGTTCATATAAATTCTTATTATGGTCTTTTCTTATTTTGTTTTAAGCTGTATAAAATGTTATTGTTTTTTGGTCAAATTTTTCATTTTGATTTTGTCTTTTTAAAAATATTTGATAAGACCTAGAAATAAATAATCTACATGTTAACAAGACAAAAAAATTAATACGCTAGAAGAAATAAAATAAAGTAACGAGGATTTAGAAAAGTTATGAAAGACAAAAGTAAAAAAAAAAATTATTGGAAATAAAAGTAGAATACGAACATATTTCAAGGAAAAAACATATTTATTTTATTTAATGATGTTTTAAAGGGTGTTGTTGTCTTTTTCATGTCAAGTGTTGTCATTGTCATATTTTTAATTTTTGTTTTTTCTGTTTGAGTAAAAGTTTAGTTCTCTACTGTTGCAGTGGGATGATATTTGGAAAATAGCACCTATTTCAACAACCATGACGGCTAAGCACCAGCTGGCGTAGGTCCAATAAACTGTTCACTAAACTCGGAAAATAAAAGTGAAAAGGGCCACTGGAAATGTGCGTGAATACAATATACAAGGTTGCCTATAGATATTGATAATTTAGAGTCTGTTCTTATCGAAGCCGAGGTTAACATATTTTATGGGTTGAGTCAGGCGTTGACTTAATCTAGCTTTGGTCAAATTAATTCTTCATCATAATGGTTGTGAATCTATAAAAAAGTATTGAGTAGAGATTTACATACAGAATTTTTTTAACATTTAAATTTATAAAAAAATATTTAAAAAGTAAAATTGAGATTGAGTGAGTAATTTTTAAAAATAAAACTATATTTATAAGTTTTTTACCTAATTAATATTCAAATACAAATCATTATTAGGTATTGTATTGTTCTTTTGTAACAAAAATCAATTTTGAAGTCAAGAGTTATTCAATACATACAAATGTGTCAATAACATCTCAATCTAAGATTTGGTTATACTATGAACACCTTCTAAACACTTATTTGTAAATCAATGATTGTTCCAAGACTTAGTAGGACGATTCATTGAATTTTTTATGGACATGTACTATTAACAAAACTTAATAGCCTCTTCTGTAGTGTATATCTTAATAATAGAATTTTTTTATATGTTCTTTCAAAATCTTTATATTTCATCTAAATAGATATATCTTGAAGGTACAACTAACTTTAGAAGAGAAATTGAATGGATTCTGAACTCAAATTATTGAATATAAATAATTTAAAGATATTTAAAATGAAGTCTAAGAATATAAAATCATAGTATAAGGGAGAAAAAAAAAGTAGACACAAATTTATATTGGTTCATCCTATAAGTAGAGTTATGTCTAGTCTCCTTAAGCAAACTGCTTAAGAGATTTCACTAAATGAGTTTCAATGCCTTCCTAGAAAAGAGTATTCCCTACCTCTTGGTAGCAAGTATTCTAACATCTCAAGTGACAAGTATTCAAACCTTTTTAAGTTACAATTATTCTAACCTTTCTAGGTAACAAGTATTTTAATCTCTCTAGGTGTTTAAGTATTCTAACCTCTCTAGGTGTTTAAGTATTCTAACCTCTGGAGGTTCATTAACCATTGAGTCATGTATTTCCTTCTAAAAACATTTCTTTCAACAATTGAAGCAATTTTATGAAGTTTTTATTAGTTTACCCATCAATTATCAATATAATAACTTATTAATTTACATATTATTTTTTATCCCTAAATAAATTTAACATTACTTACTAATTTATATCATATAGATTTTATTTACAAATTTTACTTAAATTTTTTTTATAAACAACTAGATACACAGATTAATCCATAAGTAAAATTCACATTCATTTATTACGGATTTTATTTATAGATATGTTATTTATGAAAAAATTCATGAATAATTACATTAATAATTACAAACAAATAGAATATCTTTAGTTTAACACATGTATTAATTCCTCTGTAGGCATAGAACTGGATATCATTACTCTAAATATTGTGATCAATTTGGCGCTTAAAGTTGTTTTTTTTGGGTTGTCTGCCTTGGGGACCATGTTCGAACTGGGTTTGGAGCCCATTGTGATGACTTTTTCACCACTTTCATTACTAGATCCTGTAGTTTTCACTTCACTTATCCATGGATGGTGCAAGAACAAAAACATTAACAAGGCTATGCATTTATTGGATGAAATGGGTAAGATGGGATTTGTTCCTGATGTCGTTACTTGGACCACTCTTATAGGTGGATTTTGTCGAGCAGGTAGATCATTAGCTGAGAAAGAACTATTTTTTAACATGCATAAACATGGTCAAGTTCCAAATATACGTAAGAATTGATGATTGGTTATTGCTCAATGTTGTACATCTATCAAAAGGATTCCATTTAACAGATTTTAATGAGACATAAGATTGCTTTACCGGTATTCAAATTAATAATTTTCTACTGTTTTGAATGTACAACTCGTTAAGCTCGATGAAAAAGATCTCATGAACCAGACAATCTGTGTTGGTCTATAATATACTTTATAGGAGAAATTTTTCGGAGCACCCAACAACTTTCTCCATATTATGGAAACTTGTCACTCAAAAATACTTATTATCCTTGGCAATCGGTGTTGGTCTATAATATACTTGTCTGAGCAAATGTTATACATATATGAAGAAACCTAAACCTATGGAGCCCAGACCTTTCTTTTTTTTTGTTTCCCTAACTTTCCATAGTATCAATCCACCCTCTCACTTTCTTTCCTCTTCAACACACCTCTACCCATATTTTTGGAGTATATCATTAATAAAAGTTATAATAGTAAATAAATATTTTTTATTTATCAATTAAATAAGTTAAGTGATCATTTGATGTTTTTAAATTGTTAAATAAGAAAATGTTAAAAATATTCTTATTCCATTTTTAACATTTTTATCATTTATTCTTGGTCAATTTTATCCCTATGTGTTAAAAAAAGATTCACATTTTACCATTTTATTATCAAAATCTTATACACTTTACCATCTTTTTAAAAAATTTCTCACATTTTATCTTTGACTGTACGTTTGTATATTACCGTGACATCAACAATATATCAATCAATTTATCATGTCATCTCTTCACTAGGGACAATTAAGATTTAACAATAAACTAATGATAATTGACAATTCGGTAAAATGCATGAAAAATTAAAAGATACGGCGGTACATTGTATATGAAAAATAAACTTTAATAGTAAAAATTACGAAATAATGATAGTTGAGTGGAAAAACATGCAATTATTCAAAAGTTATATCTCATAATACTCCAAAAAGCACCTAAAATAGTATCACTTTTTTTTTGTAAAAATATTAGTTTTACATTATTTTTCTTTACATTTCTTGTAAAATATCAATTCATTTCATATAAAAATAAATAAAGGGTAGTGGGACTTTTATTTTGTGATAGATATATCCTTTATTTTTTATATATAACCAAATGGTATCTACATGAATCTTACTAACCTTCATGATGCATGACCAACTTGCTACCAACAAAGTGTTCTCAAATAAAAATACAAAGAAAAACAAGTCCCAAAACATGGTGAAAGTGTTTTCACCAAGAATTATGGTGTTCAACTACTCACACCATATAATGTTTAGTTCAATGCATGGAGTAACCATGATAAAAAGTAGCATTAGCATAAGATAAACAAGTTCATTTAACATTTGCATCATTTTTTCTATTTCATCATTTCGTGCCTTAAAGGTTAGCTTTATAATCATCAAGCTTCCTTTGTGTAATAATAATCTCTCTCTTTATTCACTATTGGTCAATTTTAACTGGTTTCGTTTTCATGTTATTCTAAGAAAATTCTTCAGGTTGATTATAACAATGACAACACTCTCAATAAAGAAGTATTTGGTTGTGGTATAAGCTTGAAGATGATCGATTCATTGATCAACACACCATTATATACTTAACAAACATTATCATTGTTTTGTGTTTATTTTCCTAATTGGGTTGATGTGATTTTACAGATTATTGGAGCCAATGATCTAATATTAAGGGCTTGACATATAATAATATGAGTGCACCATTAATATTTTCCTCCCACTCACTTCAAATGTCAATATACATGCACCCACAAAATGTGTTTAGATAAATTATTTTATAAATATTTTAAGAAAGTAAAAATATAAGATAATTTTTTTCGTAAACTAATATAAAAATCATAAATCAATTGGCAAAAGTTACTTTTTAACTTTTCTAAAAGATTGTTTTTAATTATTGTAAATTAATTTTAACTTTTTGAAAAAAAGTATATTACAATTATAAATTTATTTATTTTTAAATATTTATGGAAAAGATTGCCTAAATATATCATAATACACTGCACGTGAAAAAGAGATAAAACCATAAACAAATTTGTTCACATGTCTTTGTGAGCTCGTAGGATTCTGGTTCCCGCACTAAAACTCAACTTGACATCAGTATGATAAATATTTATATTTTTTTCATAATTTTTTTTAATCCCCTTAACATTTTCTATTAACTTTGGTAACAAAAGAGTTTGCCCCATTGCGTTTAATAATATTGATTGTCATCATGCATGCACTACTTTAAATATTTTAATCAACTATATGCTATGGTTTACATTCTATAATAATAATAATAATAATAATAATAATAATAATAATAATAATAATAATAATAATAATAATAATAATAATAATAATAATAATAATATTATTATTATTATTATTATTATTATTATTATTATTA
>Ga0099824_1002588_pt1 | contig 26495 bp, 12 predicted proteins | sample SiratrowhiteBW_FD_76837 | JGI IMG/M metagenome (GOLD analysis project Ga0099824, IMG submission 76837) | Root nodule microbial communities of legume samples collected from California, USA - Siratro white BW | ecosystem: Host-associated > Plants > Roots > Nodule | place: USA: California...
AATAAAAAAAAAAAAAAAAAAATATATATATATATATATATATATATATATATATATATATATATATATATATATATATATATGTATGTATATTAGTTTGTTTTAATAAAACAATTAATTTAAAAAACTAGTAATGAATTAACATAGATTTAATTAACATTATTTAAAGTTGACCTTCAAAAGTTAATTAGCATTACTAATTTTAAAATCTATTACATGTGCAATGCAAGTTTGATGCTATTGATTTTTTTTATCGACAATTAATAGGAAAAATTGGGTTGTCCAATCCTTTTTTAAAGAAAATAAAATTATATATACCTCACTTGGGCTTCATTCTTACTTCAGCTATTGGACGCAAAATAATGGAATATAAATCCCCATCAACCTTCCCACATACCTCCTCCTGCAACAAAAATACGAAATTATTTTTCATCAAACAAGTCGTTTGTATTGACTAAGTAATGTTGACTTTTCCTTATAGTATTGATGTTTTACTAACATCATATATTTTCTTGTAGCGAAAGATAATACAAATCTAACAGTATTACGATGTAGCAAATGAATTAATCTTATTATTAACTCTCTTCTAATGGCAAATTTATGTAAAATTTGTTTTGAAGCTAACTAAAAATACCTTAATATATATATTCAACGAAAGAACATTTTGCAATAAAATTCATGTAGGAACAAGTATCTTTGCAAATTCTAGGAAGGATATATTTGCTAAATCATTATAGGAAGTTACCCATTACTTTAATTATTGATTACCTTGTACAGTTATACATCACAGTACTTACCACTAAGGAGGAATGAAAAAAAAAAAAATCACTTCTGAAGAAATATATTGATAAATCCATCATAAAAGTACAAAATGAAATCTTTAAAAAAACTCGCGAATAATTGGTATAAATATTTTAATTATCACTAGTTAATGAGACGGTATGTATCATAGTACCCATATATGTGAATACTTTATGACTTAGTGATTTTTATTTAAATATTCTTTAGAATCAAATTATCAAAGTAACATTATCGGTAAAATAATATTAATAATTAAATGATCCTTTATAATATAAATTTATAGATTTATATTTTTTTACTTAAGTTTATAAAATTTAAATTGTTTTAAAGATATTAATTAAATTTAAATTTAAATTAATAATTTGTGGTACACCTTATTTGAATTTGTCTTTTAAAAAGACTAACTTTATTTATATTAATATTTTTTATGCAGTTATATTTATAGTATACTTTATTATCAAATTTTTATTTTAATATATATTTTAAAGAATATTTTTATATAATGTTATTTAAAATTTTTAAAAAAGATTAAATAAAAGAAAATTGCAGATATCCTATGAAGGAATACATAGGTCAATCAGACGGTAAAGATCTCCTAATGAATGTCGCTTGCTCTTCTTCTCCCACTTTTTATCTAACCTTAGAGAGTAAGAAATATGAAGGTATTTCTAGTGCAGTCAATAGTACGTAATGGATCGGAGGAACTATATGACCCATATCTGTACATTTTGGATCTATGCTTATAATGTTGTTAATTTGTTTGACAAATACAATTTGTTTTATGAAAGCGATGTCGGTGCGTAGGGTTGTGAATGTTCTTTGTATAGTTTTATACTTAACAGGCTCATTACAGAGAGAATTGTGGGTTTCTATTTGAGTTTTAGTGATTCTGTTATTTTATAATAGGGTTGGAGCATCCTTGTTGAAGATCCCACGTCAACTAGAGATGAGATCTTTCAATAGTTTATAAAATCTCACCTTATAAGTCAAATTTGTAAAGTTGAGTTAGGCTTAAAATCCAATTCTGATTTTCCTTGCTCTCATTGACTTTTTTCTTCTTTAAAAGAATAAAGTTGTTGAGAGGTGAATCTCTTTACACTAACATGTTCAACTACAAATATAAATGGATGTAGTAAGTAGAGAATGAAGACTTATTACACTAGTTATACAAATAAAGAAATGCAAACATGTATGGTTGTATAATAAGAGAAATGTATTATGGTAGAGGTATATATGTTTTTTTTTATAATATGATATATGAGTTACATTGTGTTTGTGTATTTTGAACAATGTTGGTAAATCATATCACAGGACAAGTTATTCTTTGTAGGAAAGATGTGTTGATTTCATCTATTCAACACATTTTGGAAAGTAAGATATAAATTTTCTTATAAAAATTGATACATTCCTTTTATACCTTTTATTAATTTATTTTTTTATTATTGATAAAAAACCGTTGAATATAAATAATTCACAGTGCTTAAAATAGTTAATCCACTTATTACAAAATTCGCTAGTTAGTGTAACTTTAAAGAAAAAGTAAAAGTGTAGTTAAACTTTAAGAAAAACTTTGATTTTAATAACTTATTTGGTCCCTTAAATATGAGAACTTTTAAGTAAGCCCTAAACTCAAAAGTTTTAAACGGATCGCAGAACTAGAAAAGTAGGTCCATGAATTTGTTTATAATGGCTTGAAACTACAAGAAAAATGGCAATTTATGAAGATTTGAAAACCCTCCAGACTCAATTAAAAAGTTTACATGATTAAGACCCCGTTAAAAAAATAGTTTAGACACCTACATAAAGAACCAGATACTTTAGGGCTAACTGAGTAATTTAAATATTCATAAGCTCGTTAAACTGTAAACAAAGGAGCTTCCAATTTTGTTCAGTCATGTGGTCCATTTGGAGTTGCCATGAAGCTCCAGTGAAAATTTATAGCATATACCAGTTTTATTTGACGATTTGTATTAGATACAGACTGCAAGGAAATTTGTAACTACATGATGAACAAACTGTAATTGATACAAATGGAACTTTAAAAGCTTGGTTAGGTCACTGCTAAAAATACCCTTATTATGGATTGTTGATAACAATAGGGCTCCTTACAATATAACGTGGGCTTCTCCAAATAAGGGAACCTGATAAAATTTTGCTACTTCCAATAGATGTGGCTTTCACAACTACTTTGAAGCTCCTCTTCTGCTTGGTTTTAGAAAAAGTGAGGTTAGTTGGCTTCACTGTGATCTCCACTCCCTTAGGTGCAATAATGGTGGCATTGTAGATGGTTGGAGCAGGACCTACATTGGTCACTGTTCTTCTGAAAACTCCAACTTTTGTGCCTTTGCTGCTTCCCATGCTCAATTGCATTGTGGGGTAGTTGATAGCATCATGGCCAAGACCAGGAAGCAAAGAGGAACAATTTACTGGTGAACCAACTAAAACTGATAAACTGGAACCTTTGTACCCCTCATGGCATAAGAACTGGATATACCCTAAGTCATCCATGTCATAGACCAAACCAGGGCTAACAGCTCTTGTAGGGTTCAATTGACCAGCACCATAGGCAAATTCTGCCTCACTGTTAACTCTCTTGCTCATTGGTTTGGCTTAAAAAATATTATATAAACAAGTCATACATAAGGATTTTGTATCAGATGAAAAATGTAAACATCTTCATTTTCTATAGGTAGAAAACTTACTCTACACTTACTTAGCAAACTGGGCATATGATGCAAACAAATCAAGTGAGAAAAGTGGAATTAGAATTGAATCTTACCTGTTGTGATAATGGAAGACCTAATTGCAGCAGGAGTCCAATGAGGGTGAAATGACTTAACATATGCTGCAACTCCAGAAACATGAGGACATGCCATGGAAGTTCCAGACATCAGAATAAATTCTGAAAATTGAGTGTCCCCCTTCAAACCAGTGAGTGACTTCTTGAGAGTATAAGATGCCAAGATGTCAATGCCAGGAGCTGCAACATCAGGCTGCATAAAAAGGATCATTGAACACCCTCAGTTCATAAAATGCCATACATTTATGATATGTATCTGATGCGTGATATGATCCTTCTAAAAATATAGATGATACAATAACCATATGATAAGCATACAAATATGTATAAAAATTCATAAAACATAATAAATATATAACTACAGTTCTATATATCCAAATTAAAGTCATACTTTTTTTTGGGTATTATTGAAAAATAAATAAAATTATAAATTATTTCTACAAATGAGAATAACATCAATCTTCTTTCTTTATTAAAATCACTCATAAAATGAATAATTTTCACGTTGGTTGGCAATGCTTATATTATACATGTTTATGAGTCTCGTGTATTTATGTCAAATTTTTAAAAGACTTGAATACTGTATCGGTAAGATATTCAAATGAACGTATTCGTACCTTTGTGTGTGCAAATTAAAATGTAAGTACTTTGTGGTAGAATATAGGACCACCAACTACAAAGGAAGGTTGCAAATATTAGTATTCGTACCTTGAGAACATTTTGGGATACTGGATTTGGGCCTCTAGATGAAAATGTAGCAGTAAATGGTGCTGGTATTTGCTCCTCGTGGCTCTTGTATATCATTGCTGATGGTGATCTTGGTTCCACAAAAAATTAATGTAAAAGTGATGGTTAAGACAATCTGATTAGAGGAATTATTTTGGTTTGAACAAGCTATATTGAGAAGTGATTCAAAAAGAGAAAAGAGTTTTTTTTACCTTGTGGATTGTATATATTTTGTAATAGTGTCACCTTGTGTACTATTCACAATGGTAGCAGGTGCCATGAAAATTTGAGCAACATCAAGAAATTGGTCACTTTCTATCAAAGTACCAATGCCCCCAATTCCTTTAACAACAGCTTCAGTGCCCCATGTTCCTAATTTGCAGTAAACAACTTTTCCCTTCACTTTATTTGGCTGTAAGCTGTCTTCAAAGCAGAATCTGTCAGCACATCAAAATGTTCCTTGTTATTATTGAACAATTTTTCAGGTGTTGTTGACAAACATTGGAAAATTACCTAGCCCCCTCCTTGTCTTTTGAGTCTTTGGCTGCATCAACCCCACTGACAAGAGGGTACTGTTTTCCTTTTGCATCAAAACAACTCACTCCTACCCCCTGCACATCCTCCATTGTTATCGATGTGCACATAGAAGTTATAATTGCAAAAATAGTTCTGCAAAACACACAATGTCACATTGCATACTAATAGAACCATATCACTTCCCATGTGTAAAGCAAATTTTGCTTTGTTTTCTTTCAACAAATTATTTGGTCTTGCATTCTGTAAAATCCATATCAATCCCGAGGTATAATTAATTAATGGATCATTCAATCATGCCACAAGTTGCATGTATACCACATGTTATTTACAGCACATGGAAATCTCAGATATTATTACCTATGAATCATGGATACTTACCCGGACATAAATGCGACTCAGATACGGATATCTATACTTATGTAATCTTCAAAATATAGAATATGAAGACACGGATCTATATATTACATCACTACGAATTATATATACTGACATACACCATACGAATTATATATAATAGATCATAGATTATGTTTTGTGAACATTGGCTAAAATTACTGTCAGCCTTTCAAAATAATAATAATGCAAAAGAAACAAACTTACGGAAAAATTCTTTCCATTTCCCAACTGTACAGTGCTCTTGAAGGCCCTGTCAATGCCACTAGCTGCAACAGTTACAATCCATGGTGCAGTATTTGTTACAGTTCCCAGGCTTGGACCACCATTTCCAGCTGAGGCCACTGTGATTATACCTTTCCTCATGGCATGGAATGCACCAATTGATATAGAGTCTTTAACATAACTAGGATTCCCTCCACCTATGGAAATAGATATGACATCCACACCATCATGTATAGCAGCATCAAATGCAGCAAGTATGTCCATGTCTGCACATCCACTAGATGACCAGCAAACTTTGTAAATTGCCAACCTAGCCAATGGCACTGCACCGCGAGAAGTCCCATTGGCCAACCCAAAGAGATTTGCATTTGGGACCAGATTGCCTGCTACTGTTGATGCAGTGTGAGTGCCATGGCCATCAACATCCACAGGAGATAGTATGTCTGATGGATCAGGGTTTCCATCAGCCTTGAAGTACTTGGCTCCTATGATCTTTCTTCATGTTGGCCACAGAGAGTTACCATGCAGATGGAATTCATAAGTTAGAGATCATGAGCTAAACCATACATAAATTTTTCAAATTAATGTTCAAGACATGATGATCAATAGTATCCATATTAAAATCTTCTTATTAAACTACTTTAATAGTTTCAACAAGAAATAGAACCTCCTTAATAAACTTTTCAAGTGTTTAATAGAAAGGATTTCCTCTCGGGAGACATTATTTATGTGTTATCCTTTGCCTTAGTTAAGATCACCTATAACATCAAATCATAACAAATCCTTGCATTTGGCATGACAAGAAGAATTTTTACCAGTATGACTAAATTTTGAAGACATTCAGATCTAAAAGGGTAAGTTTTTTTCCAAAAAATTCTCACAATTGATTTTTTTTTAATTCTATTTTACTTTAATCAAAAAGGCTAGCCCTTTAGCTGATTCACCATGAATTATCTTTGTGAAGGATGACACGCATCCATTTACGGGATTGAAGAAAAATTTCTTCCAGAATGTACTTTTGTGGTGATTTAATTCTTGAACGAGAATCCTAATAATCTAGGTAATGTGATAAAGCAAGATTAGCAAAGTCTGGAGCAATGTTTTCTTGGGAGATTAATCAGGCACCATGTGTTGGAGATTTCGAAGAAGAAGAGCTTTGGGACCAAATTTAGCAGAGTTGCATGGCTAAATTTCCTCTTCCTCTGTTTTGGGGTATTGAGACCTAGAAAGAAGACTGCAATAACATTCTTATCTGGGAACAGGGGAAGACTGTGAAGGAGGCACCACATGATAGAGAGAAAGAAAACAGAATGCAAGAATTGGTTGTGTATTGGTCTGTGTTCCTCCCTTTTGTTTAAGCCTATATTTCATGTATTAGTCTTGTTATTGTCATGTTTGGACTTTACTTGAGAGGTAAAAATTGCAACTTTTCCTTCTAGTGGAAAGGTGTTTGAATTCAAGTTGGACCACAAAAAAAGGGAATATAGGGTATGAAGCCAGCAATCTAGTTGAAATCATTCACAGAAGAAAAAGTGTTGAACTTTTAACGATATTGAACCCATATGAATATTAAAGAATTCCTGTGTTTTAATCACTTTTTATCTCTTCATGTTGTGGCATGAGAAGTTAAAAAATCAGATCTAGTTCAAAATTCTCCAAGTGATACATTTTGAATGCTCTTCTGCCTTTATAGAAAAATATTATTTTTTTATGGGTACTTTAATTATTGACAAGGCCAAGCATTGTTGAATTTGGTGGTTCTTAAAAGATAAGATTTGTCAAAAGTCAACTTGAATAGATTTAGTTCATTTAAATAAAAAAATTCATAATTCATCCTACCTTTTGTTTTTGGAAAACTTAATTCTTATGACAATTATCACTTAAATAGAAGATTTTTACTGAATGTGTAACGCAGAGACAAATTTATGGTCTGTGGTAAGCTCTTGTTTTTTGTAACATAATTATTATTTGAAAGCAAATCTCCCGAAACAGGAATAACAATTTGAGGTACATTTTACTTTCTATTATAGTAAAGTACATTGAATTCAAAACTCATAAGAAACAATTTTCATATGCCTTGTTGCAACCTAACAGAACTGATTACATAATAAAATGCAGATTTTGAACAACAAAATCTAAAGCAATAATGTGTGCTTGGACTATATTTTTGGCAAATTTCGTTTTGCATGTACTTGATCTAGTGAATTTGATTTCATCACAAGTGGATTAACAATGGAGTGATTTGAGTAAGTTGTTTGCACAGAACGAACAAACATCACTGTTAATTGAATACATCTTAGTTCTTAAGGGAGTTCACTGTTTAACATCATATCATCTGGTGAAATTTCTAAAAAAGTTACCATTCCTTGATTAAGTGGTTTGCAACTATCGAAAAAATTGGTAAACATTTCATACATAAAACATGCCAATGAAAAATAATTCAGTAACAATAAAGTGACACAATGTAAACAAGGAAAGAAAATCTACCTATTGCAGCCTGAGAAATTAGCATAGTGGCCACAAGATCCTTTCCATCTTGCTGGTGGAGGACCAAATCCATTGTCCTTGAAGCTTTTAGACTCAGGTGTGATCCCTGCCACACCAATATTGAGACACAGTTTTAACATTTAAGTTAAGAAGTACCATTCATGTAGAAAATGAAAAATGTTAGCAAAGCCAAGATGAACCTGTATCCAAAAGAGCAACAATTATGTCTCTTTCTACTTTCAATCTTCTTTTGGCTGCTGGAGGTAATCCAATGAAGTTCCATGATCTTGTTGTGTGTAGCTGGCGGTACTGATTTTGAAACACTAAAAGCACTTCATCCATGGCTACACATACAAAATGGTTAATAACATATAGTGCTTGAAGAAGCCAGAGAAAATTGAAGAACTACCCTTACCAGATAACTTCTTGGCTTCATCCTCTGACAGTTTTGCAGCAAATGCATTGAGGTTCCTTGTGTAACTATACACCATAGATTCCTTGGCTTCAAGGTAGCTAAGTGAGCACAAATCAAAATCCAAAAGGCTTAATTCATAGAAATGAAACAAAAATTGTTCACATGGTTTAAGAGAATGGTTATAGTTTCAAGAGCTAACATATCTAGTTCATTTTTGTTGGCCATTGATCTTAAAGAGGGAAAGATAAGAAGTGTTCGTGAGTTAGTGAAGTTACCTTCCCTTCACAGAAGATAGAACATTTAAATAGGTCTCAAGTGCATTTCCTCTGCTCTCTGTATGAGCTCCCAAAAAAACAATGTAAAAGTTCTACAGACAAATCAAATAATGGTCAAGCTCATAATGACAGCAATAACTAACATGCATGCAAGAGCGTAGCTTTAAGATGAAACAAATCAAATAGATCTATGGCCAAATAAGGAAGCAAAAGGGAGAAGAAATTGAATGCCTTGTTCTCAACTCCATTAACTGAAGCACTGCTTGCTAAGATTAGCAATAATTGAAGACAAACTAGAAAAAGGGATTTTGTATGCCTCTTTAGCAACATTTTTAGTAGCAACATGCTTGGCTTTTGAGACACTAAAACATGACCAAACAGACTCTAGGAAGCAGCTTATATACCATTGGAAAGTTAGCAAAAGAAATGATAAGAAATCCTAATTCTATCAGATTGCTTGTAACACACAATTTTCAAAGCTTAATCTGGTTGGGGGAAAGCTTGTAAGAAAGATTAGGATCAGTTTCTGAGTCCTTTGGCTGAAGTCAATGTCACATATGGATCATAGGGTTGCTTCCTCAAGTAAAACTTGTATTAACATTCTCATTTTCTTTATGGTTTGTTGTTATTATTTGTGATTTAAAACCCATTTGAAGTCATGATCTATATAGGAGACTCATAACTAGTGGTCCATGAAGATTAATTTCTCATCTTGTTATTCCATAATTTTTTGTGTTTATTTAACCTGTACAATCTAATTAGCTGTTAGTATTAAACAGGAAATCACTGCATAATTCTCATTGTTTTTCTTAGGGATCAATTTAACATTGGTAACATTTTTAGAGTACACATGCTAATAGTGTGCCAAGGAAATATTATTTACATTGCATTGTGCTTTCAAAGCCCTATGTTGTGCTTCACCAACAAACAAATTTTTGTACTCAAATTTGCCAACAAGAAAATTTCAGAAGAGTCTGAGAATTTGATCCTAGACTCACATCACCATCAAGTACAGTAGAGATATTGCTTAAAAACAAAGAGCCCTTGACATTATGAACACCTATTCCTTGAATTCCAATGCAAGCTTTTAGCCATACATCACTGATTACCAATGCTTAATGGGCTTAGCTTCAAGTTTAGACTAAAAGAGACAAACATTAAGATTACAATGAGGTATTGTTCAACATTTTTCTTCTTATTATGCACTAATAATAAATTATGGGGGGTAGAAGGAAGGCTAAAAACATGAGTACCATGTTAGTTACTCTTACACCAACCTACACATCTTTAAAATCTCCCATGTAGATTAAATAGTTAAGCTTGTTTAGTGGTGTTAAATACAACTTATAAAAGTTGTTAATTGTGGAAATTTTAACTGTGGAAACAATTCTGAAAGAGCTTTCTTGGTAAGAGCTTTCTTGGTGTTGGAAATAGTAAATAACTTTTTCACCTATTGTGAGTATTGCACAATTTTTAATGATATATTATGTGGAGTGTATTGTAAGTTGGGAATTGATTTGAAAAACTTTAAGAGTTATCTAACTGGAATAAAATGTTTATTAAATGAAAATAACATTAGAGAGAAGTTAAGAGTTTAGAGTTATTTAATTGGAATAAAATGTTTCTTAACTACAAAAGTTGATAAAAAATTTAGCCATCTCACAACAGAATACATTGAAAGAGAAACGCTATTAATATCATTTTTAATAGTCTTTTTAACAAACTTTTTTTACAATAGATTGAAATTTAAGATGTACTTGATATGGAATCAAATTCAACCTCATTAAGACCTACAAATATTTTATCCAATCATACAGAGTTTAAAAAAAAATATGTCGTAGACAATGTTGCTACTATAAAATAAAGTGTCATAGAAAATTATACTAATATTCCTCTACAAAAATCTCTCTATTTTTTAAACTATTCAGCTACAATTTTAAAATACTGTACAATGAGAATAACAAATATGTTTATAACATTTAAAAAATATTACATTCAGTTTAATTAAACTTTTCATTGCCAAATTCACACTTTAACACAAATTAAAATTTTAAAAATCTCATTTTTTTCAAATTGTTTAACTACAACTTCTTTATCAATTCTAAACAATAAACTTAACAATCATATTATAAGAAATCAAAATCCTACAAATACATTGCACTTAATAAAATACAACATACTAAGTTTTTTTTTTATCAGCACAACATACAAATTTAATTAAATATAGTTTACCTATATCACAATTTAATACATCCTTCAGAAAATATCTGATTTTTCTAATTTTTTTAACTACGAGTTCTTTAGCAATCCTATATAATAAAAACATAATTAAAATTACATTGCTTACGTATAATTATGTAACAGTAAATGCAAAAGAATAGAACAGTAAGCTCATTTTCAGCTTTAAGAATCTCCATGAAAATTCTTTGTATATCTTGCTATCTAAGACTAACCGTAAAAAGTAGTCGTTGTATGTGAATAGAATACGAAATTGTAATATTATTTTACAAAAACAATAACAAAAATTGGGCAATTGCTTCCTACACCCCTCAATTTGAACCTGCACCCGTACTTTTCAGAATGATTATTTTACCCTTCCTGTGACTTATAGATAATCTATTTTGAAAAAAAATATATATATCAGAACACATTTTCTGAAATCTTTGAAATGGATTCTAAAACACTGTTTTTAGAATAGAATAGGATTTCTGAACAAAACTTCTAAAATAAAATTTCTGAAGCGTATGCAATACATTTTAGAATAAGTTATTTAGAATAGAATTTTCTGGAACAAACTTTTTAAAATGTATATAATATTTTGAAAATGTGTTTTCTGAAATGTATTTCTAGAACACATGAAATGTGTTTAAGGAAGAACTTTCCAAAACGAATTTTTTTCTTTAGTGTTTCCTTCTCTTCTTCTTCTTCTACAGAGGTGATGATGCACCGGCGACAATAATGATGGCGGCAACGGTTATGGATGCAGTGAGGGAGAAACGAACGCGAAAATTTGGTAATTTCACCCAATTGTTGGGGTGTAGGATAAAAAATGGGGCTGGAGGAAGTAATTACCCAAAAGTTGCCATAACCACATTGCTCCTCCAACCAACTCGAACTAAAAGGGTCCAAGCCTGAGTAATGTGCATCTTATATCACAGAGAAGACTCTCCCTTTTGGTAATTTCCATTAGGGTATTTTGGGAATATAAAATTTTATGGAGGTGCAGGACGAGAATATGGAGGTGGAGGAAGAATTCGTCACCGACTCATTCCCACCGGTCTCCGGTTCAGCGATACGAAGAAGGCTTTGCTTCCTATAGTCCCATGGCCTTTGCTTCCAGCACCCCTTGATTTTCTATAAGCACCGCATACATAATGTGAAAAGTCCAAAATGCTCTTATGGATTTTATAACTATTTTATCTCCCTTCTCTTCCCGCTTCTTCTACTGCACAGAATCCTTAATATCGCCGCTTGTCTGCACCTCTCTTGTTTTTGCTATTGCTGGTGGTGTGTGGTTAAAGGGTGCGTGTTTGTTGTTGCATTGTTATCGGAGACCATAGTAAACTTTCACTGACGTCGCAGGTAGTCATTGTTGGAGAAATTCGAAAATGTATCTCAAAAAGAAAAAAAAGAAAAAAATACAAAAGTGCATTTTTGGAAATATTGATCTGGAAACCAATATGAAAATGCATTCTTTTAGAAATGCATTCTCGAAAGATTACTTTGAATTACTAGACATATTCACTGTATAAACTTATAGATTTCTCCATTCAGAGTACTTTTTCAAATCATGTAATATATACAAACTCTCCAAATTACTCCATCTAGAATATAAAATTTACTTTTTAGATTGTCAAATCTAAATTATTCTAGTTTATCAAGGAGTCTAATTTTAGATTAACTCCAAAAAAATTTATCAATCACTCAATTTATAATATCGCATGACGAATTTGAAAACAATTTTTTGTAAAATCAACCAAAAAAAAAGGAATTTTTATTTTCCGGTGGATGGAGGAACGATGACAACAAGCACAAGGTTCACACTGCGGTGGAGGCGCTTTTGGTCGTAAGGAGGTGTTTGTAAGGAAGAAGAATAAGAGTGCTTCTTCCTGCACCTCCAAGTGTTCTTGGAACACCTCCAAAATTTAAAAACATTCTAAATCTGTTCTTCAGTAAATTATCATATTATCCTTGATTTTGAAAAATGATAAAACAGTAAATGGAGGTGAAAGATCAAATGTGAGATGATGGTGGTGGTGCAAGGTTGTGGGTGGTAGTGTTAGTGGGAAGTTTATTGGCGACGACAGCGGAGGAGTGGAACAACGGCGACGCGGCGGAGTAGCAACGGAGTAACACTACAAGGTGTTCAAATGTATTGCGAAACCACCCATTCCGCAACACGTTCGGACACCTCCCAATGAGTTTCGGAATGGGTGGTTCCGCAACTCATTGGGAGGTGTCCGAACGTGTTGCGGAACCACCCATTCCGCAACTTATATACGGATCCGTATACACATTGCGGAATGGGTGGTTTTGCAACAAAAACAGTTCCAAAACACAAAATCTCCCCAAATACACTACAAATCTTACAATAGATGATACATACCTCAAATGATTGTAAAATGCAATATTAATCAACGATTTCGGATTGAAATGGACATCCAAATCGCAGCTCGGAATGAGGGAGAGGTGTCGCACACAGTGGACGAGTAACAGAGATGGAAAGAGAAGAGTTTATAAGGATTAGGGTGCAAGGGCAAAATGGTCTCCACAATACAAAATTGAGGGTATTTTTGTCTACTTTGCAAATTTTGGAGGTGCTCCAAGAACTACTTGGAGGTGCAGGAAGAAGCACTCAAAAAATAAAATAAAATTATATATATGGATAATCTGGACTTTTAACACACAATAGACTGGTTCTTCCTGCACCTCCATATCATCTTCCTGTACCTCCATAGTCTAGACAAATTTACCGTTTAACCCTTTTTAAAAACTTTCATACCCCATAATACCATCTACCACCCTTCACATCCTTTCTTCCTTCACTTTGCCTGCACCCCATTCGAACTCCACTGCACCCCATTCAAACTCCACCAACGGCGGCTGCACCTCCACCTCCACTGTCAGTGCTCGTATCCCACTTTGCCACTGCAGATCTACATCGAATGCATCTTGGTTGCTGGTTGCTAGCGTTGGTTCTCCATTCTTGGTTTTCCATTCACGGTTTTCACGAACCGCAACCCACAAACCTCTACTTGTATCATTTTGGCACTCATTCAAGCAATTGAAAGGAAGATAAGCATCATTATAAGTTTAATTTTAGATTGTAGAGGTAGTTGTGGTGGATTGGTGGACTTTTTTTTTACTGTTAAACTGTTCTATGGTTTGTAAAAAACGTAAGTAATTCAAAATTTCTCTTATGCAGTTTGTACAAACCGTAGAACAGTAGAAATTTTTTTTTTTTCTGTTCTGCGGTTTGTACAAGCCGCAGAAGAGAAAAAAAATTTCTACTGTTCTACGGTTTGTACAAACCGCATAAGAGAAAAAATTTTCTACTGTTCTACGGTTTGTACAAACCGCATAAGCGAAAAAAAAATTCTACTATTTTTACGGTTTGTACAAACCGCAGAAGAGAAAAAAAATTTCTACTATTCTACGGTTTGTACAAACAGTAAAAGAGTAACTTGCGGTTTGTATAAACCGCAGAACAATATAAAATCTTTTTCTGTTCCACGGTTTGTACAAACCGTAGAACAGTAAAACATATTTTTCTATTCTGTGGTTTGTACAAACCGTAAGCAAAAAATTCCAACGCTTACGGTTTGTACAAGCCGTAAGCAGTAAAAAAATTATCCAACGCTTACGGTTTGTAGAAACCGTACGCTTTAATTTGATATGCGGTTTCTACAATCCGTAGACTTCTGTCATACACCTATGCACCTACGGGTTGTTTAAACCGTAAGCTCTTATAAATGTTGATTTAACTACAGTTTTTACAATCCGTTAGTGTCTAATATCCTAATTTTAAACTTACGACTTATAGAAATCGTAAATATAAAATTCTTACGGTTTCTACAATCCATGAAAAACCGAAAATTAGATACTAAATACCTCGACAACGACGACTCTCGTTGTTTTTCAGCCACCCACTCCGACCGACGGCCTCCCAAAGCACCTTCAATCCGCCACTCCAACACCGTCGGGAACCTCCCACCACTGCCACACTTTCCACCTCCGTTCAGAACCTTAGTTTATAGCAACAGGGATAATTTTATAATTTACTCATGTCTATTACTGGAATTTTAAAAATTATGGAGGTGCAGGAAGATGATATGGAGGTGCAGGAAGAAGCAGTCCACACAATAGGGTAGAAAAAGTTTGCAGGCTTTTCCTTCCTGCACGCTCATAATTCCTATTTTCACCCACAATTTTAAAATAAACATTCCACCTTTCATGGTATATTTCAACGTTGACTTTTAAATTATCTATTTTGAAATCTAGCAAGCTTTCCAAAACATATGATATCCTTTTCAAAATAAGTTTTCCAGAACATATAAAATGTTTTCCGAAATATTACATAAATACAAGTTAAAGAAAATTTAGTGAGTTGTTGGTGCTACGGCAAAACCAAAATCAATACATATTATACAATAAGTTTTTTTTTTCACACATATATATATAGACTATAAAAAATTACACACACGTCCACACTCACATGCGCACACGCACAGACAGATACATGGATATATCTATCTCTTCCTATATACGTAGAAGTCAAGAGTCTTAAACTATTTAAACTTCAAGAACTCTTATTGTTGTTTTTCTGATGCTTTAATTCCAGTTTTATTATCTGCTCAAGTACATGATATTGCAGTTCCAATATACAATCAAGAGGACAAGTGTAAGCTAGTAATATATAAACATGTCTACATAAAGAACTTATTAAAAACAACTATGACTACTATAATATAGAGTCAAAGTACCTTAAATTGGAAAGTATAACAGTTCATATTAAACTTTTGCAATTTCAACATTAAGTATCAATCTCAATTATTACAAACTTCATATATAAATTCTTTCACCACACATAAAACCTACACATGGACATATCGTCTTCCCAACTACTCTTATTAAGTTGGCTACTATCAGAGACTAACATTTAACTCAATACACAAGACTTAAATTACCAAAAAAATATAAGAAAAAAGGTCAAGGTAAGTTCACACATCCAAAATTGAGTGTCTACAATGGATCTCAGTGTGTATGAACTCCCTCATCAGCTTCTCACCACCTTATATATCTTAGTTTATGTGACTTAGATCATCAGTGAAGCTTAAGGATCTCTATTAAAACATAAATGTCCAAACTTAATATACATAACAAGCACAACTCATATATTGTTCCAAATGTATGGCCTTAATCTATCATTCACAACAGCACACTGTATTCAATCCATAACATCAAAACATGCAAGGATATATCTCACATCAAGACAAGCATTCAAACATCCAATATTCTCACAAGTTCAGTTAACATAAAATCAGTCATTTTATCAAACTATACAAAATTTCGTCATCACTGCTAAAGAACATTTCAAATTAAAACTACATCTCATCTCACAACCAAATACACTAACCTAGTGTAATATAACAGAATTTTAACACTAGCTTCACTTACCTGTAGATTTTTTCTTCAAACAGTCCCAATACACCTTACAATATCCCCAAAAATTTGGGATCCTAGAGCATGTATTCAAAATAGAATCAAATTTTCAGTATAACTCTAATTAAGTTGAGAGAAACAAGTTTCTCAATTATCCCTACTAAGATAGATGACAAAAACTAAGACAAGATTCTTAGGATAAACAGGAACTTACTCTTATTGACGTTTTGATCTAGTATGATCACTCCTTAATTCCTTAACTGTTTAGAAGCTAGATCAAAATCTAAGATTGATGAATAGTGGAGAGAAATTTTTTTTAGAAAAAAAAGAAGAGAGTTTTGAAATTGCAAGAGAGGATTTTAGAAGAGGAAGAGAGCAAAGGGGGCGTGCAGGATTTTTTTTATTTTGTTTTAAATGAGGGGTTTCACACTAGTGATATGTATCTTATTCAAACAATATATGGATGAGAAGTGAGGTTTTCAACTTTCATATTCCTTACTCAAACAAACCAATCTCAATCTAACAACTACACATGTTCAAGTGAGTAGTGAGGTTATTATTGAGAATAAATAAAAAATTTATGAAGAATATAGCTCAATTGAAGAAATCTCTTTAAAGAATAACATGTTTTTATTTGTTTAATTTTCTTAAATATTGAAATGTTTTACCATTATATAATAACGTTATATTTCATAAAAATTTGATATGTTTGTTAATTTACTTATTTGCTTTTATATATAAATGCTTGACAGGAGAATGAGATAAGATTAAAAATATGTGCATATGTTAATTTACTTATGTATTTGTTTTCTTTTTAGAGAATAAGTGCCTTGAATAATATATAAGTTGTTAGTTTCAATAGTTTTTTCAAAGTTATCTTGAAAATAATTTATTTCGTACTGTCTTCATCTATAATAAATATGTTTGTTGTAAAAACTACGATTTTATTTTCTAGACATGACTTAGAATGGTAAGTTTATATTCTTGTATGTGCATATGTTAGTGTTGTTCAAACAAGATTAATCCTTTGTCATAAAAAAAAATAATTTTTAAAGGAATAAAAGTATTATATATACAATGTATCTAGTAAATTACTTTTCATTGATAAACCATGTTATTCAATATTCATTTTAATTAGATTGAATTAAACTTAAATATTATTTTCTTATTATGTTATTGTCCTGTTTGGGTCAGGTGGTGAATTTTAGACACAAAATAAAATTATGGGAGTACGAAAAGTAACTCACTTATAACTTGAAAATTGTATAAATACATATCCATCAGGAAAAATCCAACATATTTGTTCAGTTTAACTGTCAAAAAATTATAACTCACATAAAATAACACTTTTCACAACCATATTTGATTAGACGTTTTTGTAAAATCATTAAGATTTAATATTGGATCATAATTAATAACTAAATTTTGTTTAAATTTGATACCAAAATACCTCGAAAGAAAAATATAAATGAAAAAGACAATTATTTGAGCTAGCTAAGAGCTGTCAAAACCTTCAACGGCTAAAATAATTACCATAACTATCAATTATTCGTTTAATAAGATTAGATGAGCATATCATGTCATTTAGCATGTCTATTTTTATACTTTATCCTCAATTTGAGAAATTGTATTGGAGATCTTATATTAACTAAACATATAACTAATATAAAAATTAATGCAAACCTTACCTTCACTACAAAAAATATCACTTTAGGCAACAATATAAAACCGTGACTTAAAATGAAAATCGTAGTCTAAAATTTAGACAACGATTCTTAAGTGATCTAAATGAGTGTTGTCTAAAGTGATATTTATTGTGATGTATATAATTTCTACCTATACATAATAACTGACCGTCATGATAGCACTTATATGTTAATTATATATATATATATAAAGAATGAGTTAAGCTGGACAAGTATAAGTAGATTGAAAAATGTTTTTTAATGAAGAAAATTTAACCAAAAAGCTTGTGCCTTAGATGGAGTGCGACCACAAGAAGCAGTAACTAGGTTGGACTTTCTATTAACGGTACTCTGTTGGTTTTTTATTTTTTCTTTTGCTGCTTTCTTCGTTCTTTATTGCACAGGCTTTTCAATCCTTCATTACAAACAATAATTAATTATTGTCCAATGTTTTTTGTGATGTTTGCTGAATGGGAAATCCAAAAGCTATGACACAAGGGAGAAAAGTGGAGGAATGTGTACGACACCTAAAGCATGAGCAGAAAAAATCCGAGGATATGTGGTGTCTCCTAAACCCTATCTCTATAAATACCCTTAAATCCCATGGTCCTAACTATTTATTGCAAAAAATATGATTAGAAGAAAAATAAAAAATGAAAAAGAATAAAAAAGAAATATATACTATATCAGAGAGAGTGAGAAAGAGTGAGAGAGAGCAAGATAATAATTAGTTAACTGATTATATATATATATATATATATATATATATATATATATATATATATATATATTATTGCTACTGTGAATTTCAATATAATGGTTGTAAAAGTCAATAAATTTAATAATACATGATCATTTATTATCAAATAATAATATTTATTATATGGTTTTTTCTCTTTTATATGCATAATGAAAGACATATTATAAAAGGAAAAAATGATAAAATAAAATAATTATTGTGTGTATGTAGTCACTTTAGTAGCTTAATGAATATGACTCAATAGGTAACATGTGTTCATTTAGAGAACTCAATTTTGATTCTTACAAAACACATTTTAAAGTAATAAATAAATACATGTTTCTAAGTTGTATATACAAGATTAATCCTTTTATTAGTTACAAAACTAAAGCTTGTGGAAATTTTAGAAATAATATGTAGAGATAACTTACAACTTTACGTACGTTGCATGCAAGTTGAATTGATTACTAACTAATAATTTATTCACTTACTATTGTCATATTATAGATTTAATTTTGTTTTTTTTGAAAAGTGACATTTTCACTCTCGTTCAACTAATTTACTATTATGTTTGGCAAATAGTAGAGAAAGAGAAAGAATTTTTAATGGATGAGAAAAAAATTTGGTTCAATTATTATAAATTTTAAAAATTAATATACTCTCACATATTTTATAATTTTGGATTTAAAAGATAAATGGAAATATTTTATTTCTCTTCTAAAAGTCGAATTAAACAAAAATGATTTTAAAAAGAAAAAATTATGTTAAATATAATTAAATTAAATCATTTTTACTATTCTGACTGCGTTATACATCTTCACATCCATATTAATTGCATTTTATTTCATTTTAAGCTCTAACAAATTATATAGTTCAAAAATATTATTGATATCTACAGTCATAATATTATCTATATATTACTTTAGTTAATTAATAGAACATAAGAAATAATTATAGTTTATAAATTTAAATAATTATATAAAAATATGCATCCCTCGTTTAAGTTACTTAAAGATTTCGATGAATTTATTATCGTTAGTATACTCGTTAGCAAATCTTATTCGGCGTATATTTTTGGTTATTAAATATACTACATTATATACCAATTTTATTATATAATAGATTCTTCTTAATTAGAAGTACAATACCTGTAATAATTAATTTAAAAATAGAAATAGAAACAGTAAAAGAATATTAAAAAAAAAATGTGATAGATTGAAAGTGGACATCGTACGATTGTTTCTCTAGAAAATGACGTCCACCATAGAGAGATTCTTTTCTGCGTGCGTCTCAAATCTAGCGATTAATGAACTTCACTTTCTGGCCGTTGGATCAGAATCCCTGCATCGGATACAGAAGTCGGAGCATCGCACGCCTGTGGTCCCCCCTCAACTACCAGTCAATTATTTCAGGGCCCTTTCATCTTCACCCATGTTTTTTAAGTTTTAAGCATGGAGAAATAATGAGTTATGAATTTCACAATAAAATAAATTATTTATTAATGTAACTTATTGATGAATTATTAAAAAAAATAATTTATAAAATTATTATGAAATGAAAATATTTGGAATTTATACTCAAACAAAAGTATTTTTGAAAGTTATTTTCACTCTATTAATTAATCACATGTTTATCTTAATTTTATATGAAAATATTAGGATTAATTTTATTTAATTTTATTTCAAAATGAACCTAAAAAATTTAGGCGCAATCAGAAATCACTAAACATTTAATTAAAATAAATTAATAAAAAATGTCTAATACATCATATAGAAAAACATCTAAGTAAAAAATATTTGAAAAAAAATTAATATATGTATAAAGGTCATGCAAAATTATCTTAATATTTATTTTAAAAAATATATTTTAATTAGTTATTTCCATTCAATTTAATGTTTAATTAGTTATTTTTAACAATTATATCAAAATAAAGTGATTATAAATGTAACATCCTTTTATAATAATAATAATAATAATAATAATAATAATTATTATTATTATTATTATTATTATTATTATTATATATTAAAACTTATTATGTTGGTATAGAATTGTTCATATATCAAATATTAAAAAATATATATATTTGATGAGATATACATAGATAAATGATATAGCAAATCAATATATATCATATCTAATCTATTTAAATGTTCTTAGTCTAAACACTTTAGTTTTAATTAACACGTAATATTTAGATGTTATTGTATATATTGTATGAAAGAGTAACACTTAATTCATTTTGAATATTTTTTGTCTACTACCTTAACTTTAAAATTGAAAATAAATTCATTGTATGAATAATTATAAAAGTGTTATAATAATTTCTTTAAATTTCTTATCATTTCATATTTTAATTTATCTAATTTATACCATTATTGAAATAAAGCTATATCTTTTCAATAATAGGATTTTGTACTTCATATTAAAATTATAAATTGATTTAGCATACCATCTCATTAGTTATCATTAGTTTGACTCTTTTATCAAAGTCAACTTAACAGATTTAATTCATACATCCTCAAATAAAACATTTAAATACAAATTCAAGTAGTTACATCATCAAACATTTAATTACATCATCAAACATTTACATATCACATATATTAGACATAAATATGTATCAATCTTCAACTAATGTCACTTAAACTAGTAATTATGGTGTTTGAAGCACATTCCTTATTAAAGGAGAAGAAAATTAACTAATTATATCTCACTCAATTTATTACTTTATGACTTAAGCAATATGCTTACAGGAGAGAGAAAATTACTTAACTTCATCCTGCATTATAATTAAGTCACAATAACCTATATCATTTAAGTTAGAGAAACAACACTTATTGATGAGATTTTTTTATACTAAAAAATCTTCCATACCACATCTCAACATCAACTATTTGTCCATTGGGCATCTTAATGTCACTTAAGTTATATGAGTTTTAAAAAAAATTGATGCAACCTACCTTTCTAATAAACCATAAGCAACAATTTGAACAAGAAACATTAATGAAGAACACTATCTCTTGAGGGACCAAGTGAACTTTTAACTACTAATACTCCACGTCATGATTATTATTTAAATATCACTAAAACAATAACTCAACACCTCAATGAGATATAAAACCAACAAAAATAACATATTTGTTAAAATAGTTTTTCAAACCAAAGTTAACAATTTTACCTATTCCATCAAGTTTCAAATGATTTTTTAAACTACATGAGTATACAATAGCTAGTTTTATTCAATTTGACTATTCAAACCAAACTCCATATTAGTCTCTAAATGCAATTTTGAAAGGAGAAAATACTCTTTTGACAAAAATGAAACTGAAATAGTTTTTAACCCACTTTCAAAGCACTTTAATAATCATTTTCAAAATTAGAAAAGAATTGTGAATTTGATTTTTATTTTTGAAAAAACACTCTTCAATATTCTTAACAATGACATTTCTCATTATGTAATTTCATAACTATTTTTATCCATAATATTTCAATTATATTGCTATCGCTACTAACATTAAACATTATTATTTTCATCACTATTCTTATTCCATCATTGTTATTCTCACAACTTTATAAGTTTGTTGTTCAATTATTTATCTATTAAGAAAAAAAATTATTTTTATGATCGTTTATGTATTTCGTTTTTTTGATTAACGGGTAACAGTTTTTAAATAGAGAAAATATCTTTTATAAAAAATAACAGCAGTCATATACTAAATAATGAAAATAGAATACATCATTTTGAGAAATAAATATGAATACATTAAGTAGGCAGAAATGCTGACAAAAAATGGTAGATAGAACTGAGAATAAGAATGGAGACTCATGTACAACTCATGCCATCCATCTTTCATACAATCACCTATAGTATCTTTTATATATCCAAAAAACTCACTCTACATTCGTATCAGTTGTTATCTTACTCAATGAACCTTAAATTATTTTTAAAAATATGAAACCTTCTCTCGTTTTTTCTGAATGGCACTGTGTGCCTTAGTGTGCTTCACTACCTACACATTTGTATGTATTTCATAGGAGAATATCATATTATTTATGAGAAAAAAAATTGAGGAACGAATTGAGAGATGAACAAGATAGCGAATTGCCACAGAATCCTTCTCGAACGAAAATCTGAAATAATTATAGAACAAAAATACACTACCTGAAAATAATTTGTTCACAAAAACAAATAACACATTAAGAGTTAGTTGCAAAAAAGCGATCTAAGACATTAGAAATGGGGAACGTAAAAATCAATTTGAAAATAGAGAAAGTGAAAATCAATTTTAAAATGAGGAAAAATGAATATCAGATAGGATTTACGTAAATGAGTTGGAGATGAAGAACCTGTTCGAATTGGAGACAATTTCTATGTGCTGAGTTGGGAGTTGCGATTATTAATAAGTTGCAAGTTGGAGCTAAAGATGAAATTTTTTTTACAAAGTTGGACTTGAAAAGTTAGAATCTCAAGTTGAAGATGAAAAACCTAACACACCATGCTAGGTAAAGTTCCTGAAATATTTTTTGTGGTATTTAAACTAATTAGAAAATTAAAATAATAAAACTTTACTGTGATTTACTAAATAATAGCTGGAACTTATAAGGAGTCTTTTGAAAATCCTTCACTACATGCGTTGCTTACTTGAGGTTTTATAACCTTCGTTAAAAAACCCTACTAAAAAATAACATTTTTTGTAATGGGTTCTTACAATGTTGTTTTGGTAATATGTAGGGGCTGCAAGATGGGTTCTTTTTGAAGTAGAGAAAATGAAATCTTCACATAAAACTATTAAAAAAATTACAAAATATCACTACAGGAAAGATGCAGAGTTGTACAACTTCTTTTAGAAAATTAAAGCATTACTATTTACACAATTATAAAAAGAATATCAACAAAACATAATATACAAAGAAACGATGTAATTCAAGGAAACATTATGCGTAGAATACCTTAGATAATGGTGGAATAGGTAAATCACTTTTTTTATATATATATATATAAAGTCAAAGTATGAAATATGTGTAAGGTCAGGATAAAGGTAAGTACACCTTTTTATTACCAAGCAAAATAAACAAAAATAATATTATGTTTAAGAATACGAAAAAGCAAATGTAGAAGAAATATTACATATTAAAATATGGGTTTAGATTATAAACAAGTTTGCGAATGCAAAATTTTTATACTTTCATCAGTATTATAATCTAATACAATGCTAGAATCTAGGCAAAAATAAGTAGAGGAGGTTAAAAGGTTGTTAAAGAGGGAACTCGATAAAATAATATTATAATATAGATTTGGAAAGTATAGATACTCTTTTGCAGTGAATGTATATGATGCCCATTGATAAGAATAATGATGAGAGGTATAATCATATGGTATAACATAAAGGGAACAAATTGTAGTTGTGAATGCAGGTGAAAAATAAACAATAGAACACTACCATAAAAGTGACATCAAGACTCTTTATGAGTTCAAAATTGTGGATATAAAACTACTATGAATGTACATATACAACCACGATTACTAGCAAATTGTGTCATGGTTTGTCAAGCACTCTGATTCATATTTGTTACTTATTTTCTATCTTCCATGGCCAAGCCATTCCTCAGTTAAAACAAACAAACTCCATCATTTGCAAGCATTTTCAAAACTTGTAATGGAGTTAGACATAGAAAGTGTCATTATGGGGTTGATGATGACAATTAATTGGAGACTGAGAACTGTTGTTTGTTCTATTAATATATAATTCATTTGGCTTGATGCAAAGTTTAGATTTTTTTTTATCTTAAATAGCATTAAGATCTTCTTTATTTCAATTTTTATCTGAAAAAAATCAATGGAACTTGACATATTAAATCCTTCATTAATTGAAAGTAAAAATTAAGTTTAAAAAACACTTTCAACTTTAAACTGTCTTTTAAGAAAAAAAAAATGAAAGATTGCTTCGATTTATATTTGAAACTTTTTAAATTTTAACCAAAAAGTAATTCATAAGTTTTAAAAAGGTTGTGACAAATACATGCCACCTTAAATAAATTTGTGTGTGTGCATTTTTGTTGAAAATATGTTTATATTTTAGAATACTTAAATATAAGTTGTTTTCATCTGTTTTCTCACTTTGTTTCATGTTAGGATTAATTTTGATTGTTTATTTTTGAGTTTTTGGTGTCATTCTTCTACTTTTTGACATTTTAAAATATATTAGTTTCTTTTAATATATCAAGGTATTTTAAAGATATAATAGACGGACAATACAAAAAATTTTCAGCAAGAATGTAGACTCTGTTAGGACTGAACCCAATAAAAATGAACATATAATTACATTAAATGTAAATTCTTAAGTAAATTTCAGTAAAAAAAGAGTTCATCTTCAATTATATTAAAAATACACATATATACAGGTTTATTTTAAATTTTATTGTTTTTTAGACTTAATCAAAATTTAAATTTTTTATAAATTTAAATATTTTTAATTAAGTTTTTATTAAATTAATTTCTTTTCTATTAAATATTCAAATTTTATATTTTTTAATTAAGTTTTTATTATTTAATTTTTCGATAAGTTGGATACAGTAGTCATTTATTTATTTATTTTTATATATTAAAAAATATGACGTTTTGTAATTAATATAAAACAATATTATAACTATATGTAAAGTTTTATGGTTTATCTCAATCTTAATATTATTTTATATTCATAATAAAATCTCATATTAAGATAAATATAGAAAAAAATAATAATCATATTATCTAATGAAAAAATTAAACAGTGAAAACTTAATTACTAAATATAAAAACTTTGAATACTCAATAAATTAAATCATTTTAATAAAAGTTTAATTAAAAATTCTCAAATTTACGGAATTTAAAATTAATTCAACTTTCGCTGTTGAAACTTTTATTTTCATTTATTATTTATCATTCAACATACTTCATAAATTTTGAGAAAAAAAATTAAATTTGTTACCTTCAGATTTTTGTGAATTTGGAGAATACAACTTAATTGGTTTTGAGTAATAAGAAATGATTAACAGTATTTACAAAAGTTTATTATCAATAAAAATACTATCTTAATGAGAGCCATGTAAATATGAGTTTCCTTAAAACGAAACACAATATTATGAGTTTAAAAAACACAATATTATGAGTTTATTTGGTTTAAACGAAAGATCATGCTTTTATGTAAGAAATTTATGTTTGGAGACTTTCCACTAAAATCATATATTTTTTCAATGACAAATTCTTATAAAAATCTTCCATAAAAAATATTTTAAAATGTTTTTCAACAAATAGAACATGATTGAGAAAGGTTGCAATCTGATGACGATATAAAATCTTTGATGATAAATCCTAAACTCAAATCATATATATATATATATATATATATATATACGAGAGTCTAGTCGGAAGGCGAAAATATAAGGCATTTTATTTTGAAGCAATAAAAGTTTGCAAAGAGTTAAATACTTACAAAGATTTTAAGATTTTCTGAATTCGTTCAAACACGATTCTTTTATTGTGAAACTGTCTGAACTCTAGAAAATTATACAAGGAGGCAATTGTTTACAAGAGGTAGAGAGAGAAAAGAGAGAAGGATAGAAAGTAGAGGATGATCTGATGATCTTTCCTCTGGCCTTGCTCTCTATTTATACAAGTTGCAAATTGGCGGATTTCAAAATCTCGCTCAATTGCGGAATTGAAAGTATTACAAATTCTTACAATAATTATAAGGGAATCTGCTTTTGG
>Ga0099824_1002590_pt1 | contig 26486 bp, 9 predicted proteins | sample SiratrowhiteBW_FD_76837 | JGI IMG/M metagenome (GOLD analysis project Ga0099824, IMG submission 76837) | Root nodule microbial communities of legume samples collected from California, USA - Siratro white BW | ecosystem: Host-associated > Plants > Roots > Nodule | place: USA: California...
AATATAATATATATATATATATATATATATATATATATATATATATATATATATATAAAGTTATAATGACAATATTTTTTTTAAAATTAAGAAATCATAAACATGAAAACTTAAAATCTTTTTAAAAAATAAAGTAAATTTTACCTTCTTGAAACTTGTCCAATCAAGTTAACCTTTGATCAAAGTCTTTTATTAAAAAAAAAAAGTACAAAAGCAGCCTTAACCAAGTTATTCTTCTATTGAAACCTCTTATAAAAACAAAGTTGAATCTTAATATAATTCTTTCGAAAATACTAAAACGTCTTACATGATAGACACCGATCAAATCATTATTGAACTGAAATCTCGTATAAAAAATAGAACCTTGATATCATTCTTGTAAAAAATAACTAAAGTCTCTTAAAAAAAAAATAATGTTGAACCTTAATAAAATTATTTTAAAAAATGACAAATATTTTTAAATCCCTAGACAACCGACAAGTCATTCCTGAACTAAATCCTTTTATAAAAGATAAAGTTAAATCTTAATACAATTTTCTAAAAAAAAAATACTAAAATTTCTTATCTTGAATACTTGACGAAATTATTTCTAAATTAAAATCTCTTAGAGAAATTGAAGTTAAACCTTTACAGAATTCATTCCAAATAAATTTAGCTATCACATTTATATGAGAATTTTACTAAACTTCCAAATCCGGAAAGAAATCCTAAAAGTTGAAAAATAATAAAGTGATCTTAAAAATAAGTGGTGAAAATTAGTAGGAAATAGACATATGATTCCTTTTCTCTCTTTTCTCCTCCTATTATTACATGTCATTTTTTCATAATTTGTTTTTTTTTTTAATTTCTATTTGTTTTCTCTCCTCACTTCAATCCACCACATATGGACGTTAAGATGTGCTAAAAGAGAAAAAAGTTTTCTTAATGCATACCGATAAAGTATGAACCAGCACCTTTATGTGATTTAGTGAACAACTTTTGATAATACCAAGGGGTTTATGCCCCATTATTTTCGTTTCATTGTCTCTATTATTTTGAAAGTCTCTTTCTCTAATTTTAAAGACTTAAATGAAGTTAATTCAACCCCTGCTAAGTGTGTAGGTTCTGAGCACTTAATATTTTAAAATAATTGTTGGAGATATTATATCTTTGAAAATATAATTAAAACAAAATATTTAAATAAATATAAATCTCCGAAGTCCGCTCTATAAAATTGAATTGACCTTAAATTTATTTTCTATAACTGAAAAATAAATAAAATGGATCATCAAACTTGAACATTTAAAATATATATTCAACTATCAATTATTTTTTTTTCTAAAATTAAGTTATAAAAATTATAAAATAATCATTATCAATAAATCCAGTGATACATACATTTGAGATTAAAAATTGAGATAATTTGGTTGGGTGAGTTCACAGGAAATTATTTCTATGAAATGATAATTCTCTAATTTGGGAAAAGAGATTTCATAGAATTTATTTAAATTTATTATACAAATACCTGTGTTTAATTTTATATTCAAAGAGTGTGAGAAATTTCTGAAGAAATTGGCAATTTTTTAGTTAAATTGTATATGCGAGGCATATATATTTGAATAGAATTTAAATACACACAAAAATTGATAAATTGTCATATTCTTTCGCCTTTCATTCATAACTTTTCTACTTTCATCATTTTCATTCTCCATTGTTTTTCTCAATTGCCATTTCAAGATCTTACTGTAAAATATTATCAACTAATTAATATAATTGAAGATTATTTTATTTTTAATTATTTATCGGTGTAAAATGAAATTCTTAGCCGATAAAAAAAAGTAAAATCTTAATTTCAGCTGGACAGTAATGTATGCGTGTTTTTCCAGTAATAATGTTAATAATATAAAGTATAGCCCTTGGCCCGGCCTCCATACTTTTTCTCTATCTTCATCACACACATTTCAATCTTTTTCGCTTTTGTCTTTCCTTGTCCTTTGATTGTTGCCATAAATTAATTAATATTCTCCATCCCTCTCTTCACATAGAGAAGCTAGAAGTCCATGGGGTTTCAGCTTGTAAAGAAGAAATGTGAGAAGGATCTTGGTTTAAGCTAGTGCCCGCAAAGCAACCAACACCAAACAACCAACAGCCTCACCCGACAGTCCTAGTAGAGGGCAACAGAACAGCCCAGCTACTACTGTCTAATGGGGTCGGAGCAGAATCGATTTCCTCAGCACGAAAGAGTATCTTTCTCACTCCCTCAATCTCACGCGTCCTTCTATTTAACCAATTTCATTTGTAAACCACATACACTTATGCTTTATAGATTATTTGCTAGTGTGAGAAGGGTTTTTGGGGTTAGATCTGAGGTCCCAAGTACATAACCTAACTCCAAACTTGTATATTTTCGGTTGGGGATCGCTTCTCATATGTTTTCATTGCTGTTTTCATTCTATTAAGCACATATCCTCCTCAGATCTCACGTCTAACGATGATAATTGCATTAGTAACTTAGTTTACATATTGGGTGCCATTGCTTTTTGTGTAACGTCTTCTGGTTATACTTGCATCTTTTAGCCTTCGAGAACATTATGGACGACAAACAATTCCCACAGCCAGAAACCTAGTCAATCATTTCAAACCCGCTCGAAATAAACTTGGACCGATCTGATGGCTGAAATATTTCGAAATAAGCTTTGTAGAGAAATATTTCCCCATAAACTAGTGTGAAGGGCGGCCTACTTTACTTCTTTTGGTGCAATTGGCCTTTTCTTTTTTATATTTTATTTCAATTTTTCTGTCAGAATCTAGATCCATAGCATCACATCCACGCTTGCTTTATATTATGTTATGTAAACCTTGATTTGGAAAAACTACTGAGAATTCTATATGCCGAAGGATTCTCATCTTGTTGTATGCAATAGAGATAAGAAAATAAACCCCTACGGTCAATAACTATTTGAGATTGTTTTGTTTTTATTTTTTGGTAGGTATTGAAAGAATACCTGTCGCTTATAATAATAAATAGAATTTTTGCTTTATCTTCTTTCTTTTAACAACCAGTAGATTCTTTCTTTCTCTTTCGTTTTTTCCCTTTATGTGTGTAGGTTTGTGTCATATCCTAATAGCTTGGACTACCCACGTGGATAAGGTTGTCAAACTCTCTCAGTAACTCATAAACTGTTACAATTTTACGAGGTAGGGTAAACAAGCTAACTTTTCAAATAAACTCCCGTAAACTTTTGAGTGAAGAAGCTAGCTTGAAATCAAATACAATTTTTGACCCCAAAGTGACTGTCTATCAAGGCTCAAATCATTTGAAGAAATTAACTCCTTTTTTAAATTTTTTCGGTTTGGTAACTTATGTTTCAATTTTTGAACAAATGATTTTGTCATTGATGTAGTTTGATCTTTAGTTCTAATGTACTATCATACTTTGCTTTATTATGAAGTTGGAATGTTGAATTATAGTTGTGTTAAAAGTATTTTGTTATGCATATATGACATTATAAAATTTTTAATATTAGGGAACCTTTAAGGGTTCTGTTATATGGTTCTTTTATTATATACATAAGCAAGTATATGATATAGCTTGAAGCTAGAAGAATCTATACTTTTAAAATGATAATTAACTACTACTTCTATACAATTTTAATATAAGTTTCATATTCTCATTCACACAAGGAAAAATGGTATTAAAATTAAATTGTTGTTTTTTGTGGAATGAGTGTTAAATGACTGTAAATTTGTGGGCTATTGTAAATTATGGCTATTTAGATAACTACGTAAGAACGAATAGGGTGAGAAGATGAAGAGTCCTATATTAGTTTTATGAATCTAAATTTGCTCTCAGCAGCATAAAATTATTTGTAAATGCGCACTTTATCTCAAATTTTCTGAGATTTGTGCTATAAAAGCCTTATAATTTCAAATAGTTGTGCAAATTGGTAAACAAAATCAGATTAAAAACTTGTACTGTTTTTTGTGATTTTGTCTTGAATTTTGACTTGCATGTCGGAGATCATTCTACATGTTGATTGTAATTTGATAATTTGATAACTAAGGAAAGAGTGGGAATAGGGGAGTTATAAGACTAAGGAATAAGTCTGTAACTTCCTGAAGGATTGTCCAGTTTTCCTTATATTCGCCAAAAGCCACTGTCATTTCAAATAAGTTATTTGGTATTTTTGGCTAATACTGGGTTCTGCTCCCATTTCATAGTTTCTTTTTATTGGCATTTATGGGGTTATGCTTGCTTACTATACTGCTTTTTAATTTATTTGGCTTGAATAACTGCTTGTATATTTCAAGAATTATTTTCAGGAACTTGATCAGATTTGAGAGTTGACAATTTTGACCCTTTATTGGTTGGCCTATGGTCTCCATAAAGGAGCCTTCTCTGATAGATACATAAAGATTTTGTAGTGCCTGATTCTTCTTGGTTTTCCCTTGCACCTCTGTTTAGGAGTAGAGCTTATTCTCCACTATTCTGGAATCTTTCTTCCTTCTCATTAATAATACCGGATGCCAAAAAAAGAAAAAAAAAAAAAAAACAAAGTATCCTTATAATGTGTTTTCTTTTAGTTCCCTATCCTGAGCTTGTCACATCTTTGTTGGTCATTTGTCCTGAATGAAGTAGTCTAATTATCACTTATATCTTTTAAAAAGGGGTCAACCATTCTTCTCCTCTACTATGCCTCGTGTCAATCAACCTGTGGGATTAGAATAACTTGCAAAATTCCGAGCTTTCTTTCATTGTTCTAAATCTAGTATGCTATATGTCACTATCATGGTGAATCGGGGGTCACACATTTGCGAAATCTTGAGCCTGGGTGACATGGTAGGCTCTTGCATTTAGTAAAAACAGTTGTTATCTGTGAAGGCAACAAACACTGCCCAACAACAGGCACAGGTTCAGAAACCTGTCTGGCTTTACTGCTCCACAAAGGGGTCACACATTTGCAAAATCTGAGCCTGGGTGACACGGTAGGCTCTTGCATTTAGTAAAAACAGTTGTTATCTGTGAAGGAAACTTGGAAGTCTTGCATGATTATGTTTGCAATTTGTGAAGCAGTAAAGCCAGACAGGTTTCTGAACCTGTGCCTGTTGTTGGGCAGTGTTTGTTGCATGCCCCATTGCTGGATAGCTCTGGTCATTGCGTTTGTCACTATTTACCTAAACCTTCCAGTCTTCCATATTTGATCTTTGCCATTGGGTTTCAGTTTCAGACACACGTGGTGACACTTAGCTGAGAGCTGACTAGTGAATTAGGGTTTTCGTGGAATTGGGTCATGTAGGTTACACGTTTTTCAGTGTTTCTTTTCTCCCTTTGTTTTTGGTTTTTTGGGCTTCAGTTTGAGTCCAGTGTAACTTTCATATTTTTGTTTTTTTAAATCATAAATATGATATAATAAACGAAAAAATAATACCAATAATAAACTAAATAAAGCATAATATGTAATATAATAGACGAAAGAGTAACAGGAAACAAAACAATATAGTAAATTAAGTAACAATAGTGATAGAAAAACCAAATAAAGCATAACGTCAAATATAACAAACTAACTAATGATAGTCTAAAAAATTTCTAGAATAGCAGCCGCCCCTCCCATTATCTCTATCCCGCATTAGTGGTTTTGAGGTCAGCTGCTTCGCACTGCTATCTGGGATTCCCTACTTATTTAGTATGTACATTTATTTCTGTATACCCTATGGTACTTGGATTGAACATTGTGTGGAAATGAAAAAGGTTAATGCTTTCCATAAGATTGGAGGAATAAATAGGAGAGGATTCTGTTAGTGGAGGAACAAAATACTATTAGTCTTATACTATTTGCTTCCCGGAATGAAACATTTTAAGCAAGCATTTTAAAACAGACTATTATTGGGATATATATTACCACCAAAACTCATGCCAAATCTAAGCTTAATTTTGCTAAATTTGGGCAGTAAGATTATTCTAGATTTCTTAAATTTCTTTATACAGGTCTGCAACTTTCAGTTGTCCTTTTTTTTTCGTTTCAGATGTTTTATGATCTCATTTCTTCATTGATAAGCATTTTAAGAATTTCAGCGAGCTTCAAGTTTTCAAGATGAATGCAGGATAGATTCTGTTGATCTCGTGCTCTCTTATGCTTGTTGATAAAAGAATGGAGTATTAATTGAAACAAAGACAATATGCATCTATGAGGGCACAAAAGCATTATCCTGAAATGAGAAAAGGAAACAGCTAAGTATCAAGCCAAAATGAAAATGGCTATAAAAACCAAAAAGCTTTCAAATCCCTCTGTTTATAGTATGTAAGAGAAGTCAAAAAGCAAAATCCTATACCATTTCAAAAGTAAAGGTAGAGAGACCTTTGAAAATATGGCATTTGTTTCTGACCAAATGCACTGAAGAGCTGTATAAACTTCCATTGCCTTATATTATAATTGAGCATAGCCTCCTTTTTCCTGCCAAAATCTTTAAAATGTATCATGAGAAATTACTCTTGGATTGCTACCAATCGCGGCACTTAGTGCTTGCTCATTAGGAGAAAGCATCTTGTGAAGTCTAAAAATCTTGGAAGTGGAGCATGTCACTAGAAAACACTATAATTTTCAAGTGAAGGAGTTAACCTCAGGGCGTTTTAGATTTATGATCGGGTCTATCAAGGAGAAATACTGGTTACTGTAGTAGATTAAATATTGAAGGAGAATTACATTAAAAACACCAGAAAAATATAAGGGCCAAACTGTTGTGTATTAATTAACAGTGAGATTTCTAGAATCAAATTGCCAAAAGGACACTGGTCACTTAACTTTGTGATGTATAGGATGTTAATGTAGAAATCCCTCAACAGTTTTCCTAAAATTTAGATCATAGATATAAACTTAGATTCTAAAAGATATGTTGTGATTGTTAACTGTAGGCTTTTATTTTGGCATGCGGAAAGGTTAAGTGATAATACGGTGAAATATTTGCTGTTGTTTGTGTGGAACAGTGAAAAGATGTAAAGATGTTTAAGAGGTTGGATTCTTGTTAAATATTTAGACTTTCAAAAATAACTTTCAATAGTTATTGTTTCATTTCAGTATACTTGTTATTGATCTCCTGTAAACATTGTGTAAGTCTATATTGCTCCCTTGTATTGACAGCGAAAGAGATGGGGAGGATGCTGGGGTGCATTTTCTTGTTTCGGTTCACAGAAAGGTGGGAAGCGCATTGTACCTGCATCTCGTATTCCTGAGAGTAGCGGGCCAGCCTCTCAGCCAAATGGACCTCAAGCAGTTGGGTTGACGAATCAAGCCACAGGACTAGCTCCTTCCCTCTTAGCCCCACCTTCTTCACCTGCATCCTTCACTCATTCTGCCCTTCCTTCCACTGCACAATCACCTAGTTGTTTCTTATCCTTGTCTGCTAACTCACCTGGTGGTCCTTCGTCTACAATGTATGCCACTGGACCATACGCTCATGAAACACAGCTGGTGTCTCCTCCAGTCTTTTCAAATTTCACTACTGAACCATCTACTGCCCCTCTCACTCCTCCACCTGAGTTGGCTCATTTAACAACTCCCTCTTCCCCAGATGTACCTTTTGCTCATTTTCTCTCATCATCAGTGGATCTCAAAAACAGTGACAAGGGTAACTACATCACTGCAAATGATCTTCAAGCCACATATTCACTCTACCCTGGAAGTCCTGCCAGTAGCCTTATATCTCCAATATCAAGAAACTCAGGTGACTGTTTATCATCCTCCTTTCCTGAACGGGAGTTCCGTCCACAGTGGGATTCATCACTGTCTCCTGAGAATGGAAAATATCAGAGAACAGGGTCCGGGAGGGTATCTGGGCATGACACAAATGGTGTCACTAGTGCATCCCAAGATACAAATTTCTTTTGCCCTGCTACCTATGCACAATTCTATTTAGACCAAAATCCTCCATTTCCCCATAATGGTGGGAGATTAAGTGTTTCAAAAGATTCAGATGTTCAATCTACTGGTGGAAATGGACTTCAGAGTAGACATGCTAGAAGTCCTAAGCAAGATGTGGAAGAAATAGAAGCTTACCGGGCATCGTTTGGTTTCAGTGCAGATGAGATTATAACTACCTCTCAATATGTGGAAATTTCTGATGTAATGGAGGACTCATTTACTATGATGCCCTTTGCTTCTGGCAAGTCAACAATGGAAGAAAACATAGAGCCTTCATTAATGAAAGGATTCAAAGCGCAGGAGACTCAGGTGGCATTGCAGAGTCTAAGAAGTCTTGGCTCAGATCCAGGTCCAGTAGGCAAGGAAGCACACAATCAGGCCACTATATATCAAGGATATGAAGGTATGTTGTAAATTCTAGGTTTAAATTTTAATTTGTTTCCTTGCATCTTGAGAAACCATGGAAATTGAAAAGTAAAATAGAGTAGCACCTCAAAATTACTTGCAGTTTGGTTTCAACATTATATATAATATCGTTTCTATAACTAGAGCCTTGGTGCCCTGTGATGTGCTGTGCTGTACTGAATTTTGACGGATAAAGGTTTTAGTTGTTTTGTCCGGTAAGAATGTAAGACATTGGTCATCTTCGTATATTATCTGGAAAAGATGGAGGGTAATTTTGTGCTAGGGTGATTTTATGCATTTTAACAATTAGGATTTCCTGTCTTCTACTTTTTCATACCCTTTTCTTTATCTACCTGTAAGCAAATATGCTTTTTCTTGCATGTCAGATCATAAATCACAAAGGCATTGTAGCAACAGCTCTGGATTCAGCACACCAGAGAACCCTACTCTTGTAGATGATGAGGATATATTCTCAAAAATGGAATCTTCCAGAATTAGCAGGAAATATAAGATGGGGTTATCGTGCTCTGATGCTGAGATTGACTACAGGAGAGGAAGAAGCTTACGAGAAGGAAAGGGAATGTGATTTGGCATGAATAAGAGTTAATCAGTTGAGAACAGATTATCTGTTATCTGTGTATTAGTTTGTAGCTTTGTTTTAAAAAAGGAAAAAGAAATTCTTTACTTGGGGTTGTCTAATAGATGGAATGACCTAACTTAGATCTAACCGATTCTGTCCATCGTGTTTGACCAGATCTTACTGATCAATGAATGTAGTCTCTTTCTTCAAGCGAGTTCAGATTAATGTTTGGTGAATGAAGTTTGGTTTTAAACAACGAGCAGTGTATCAACCTGCATTTGTTCGTCTATAGGGCTTACAAACTTCGCACAAACCTTTACCCTCTTTTTTGCGCATTGGTGTTGGCATGGTAATTAAAGAATATGTTTACTGGATTTGGATTTTTCTTCATTCGTAAAATGGGGAATGAGTTAGAGGATGTAATTACTCATCCAACATTCGTGATGAAATTTTGATTAAACATATTTTAGCTATTCTGTAGGTGCAATGAATTCTTAATTTGATCTTTTCATCTTAGATTGGTCTTTACGTGTAAATGTTGCTGATTTTATTTGTGTCATTGTCGTCTCTTCATGTCTTAATTTGATTCCTATATTTATAGTGTGTTTAATTTGATAACTTGTTAAACAGCAAACTAAATATATAGGTTTAATAGCTATTTTGGTCTTTTTATTTATCATTTTTTTGTAATTTGATTTTACAATTTGTAAAAGGTCTTAATTTAATTTAAATTTTGTTTGAAAGTGGTCATATAATTTTTTTTCCGTTAGATTGGTGCTGATGGGATTAAGAGGGTAATGATGTAATATAGTAACTTGAACATGTAATGATGTACCAGTTGATAATAAGAATGTTAAATAATAAACTAAAAATATAGATTAAATAGTTATTTTGGTGTTTTTATCTATTATATCTTATAATTTGATTTTACTATATTGAAAAGTCTTGGTTATTATATTCTTTAATGTGACATGAGTAGAAACACTTATCATGTAATTTTGTATTCATAATGTTTCCTTTAAACTTTGTTAAAGTACTAATAAGGTAAGCACAATTTAACACCACAAGCAAAATATTAAAAATAACATTAAACTCCATAACATTAATTTTGAACAAATAACTTGTTTCTCAAAAGATATGAGAAAATATTAATGATGAACATTTAACTTATTTCTTTCATAAATATCAACTAATTTCTTTTTATTTTTTTAAAATATGAACTAAACTTTTGGTATGCTATAACAATGTATGATTGTAATTTTTTTTTTCAAATGCAACTGAAAAATCTTTTTAACCAAAACTATTAGGATAAGATTTTCTCTCACCAATATCAATTGGGGTAATTTCTCAAGATTGAAATTTCAACAAAGAAAACTTTAACTAGTAATGTGATAAAATTAACTTCACCTAACTAATTGAAATTAATATCAACTAAAAACATTTTTGACCGAAAATAATAATAAAAAAAGCTTCATTAATATCAATTGAAATAAGCTTCACAAACTTGGACCAAAAATAACATCAAATGCTATTAATTAAAGTAATCATCAATATTTGTTTATTTTAATTATTAACAATTTTCTGATATTTAAATAAACATTTACATTTAGTGTTAATTAAAATAATTTATTTAAATAATAAGAAAATTAAAATCAATAAATTCAAATTATTTATAATTTAAAATGAAATAAATTCAAAATTCAATATACATTGTTTAGGATTAGAGATATATTGACACCACTCTTTCAAAAATACAACTACTTAACAATTATTTTTATTAATACAACTACATCCTATCTTATTGTTTATTTATATTTATTATTATATTAATTAAAAATGGTTAACAATTATTAATACAACTAAATCTTATCTTATTGTTTATTTATATTTATGATTATTATAGTAATAAAAAATGTTAATTAGTTGTATTTTGAAAAGCTGATGCCTTAGATATATTTTTCCTATTGTTTAGTGGCATTTTGGTCTGCAGGCTAATTCACAATTTATCATTCTGTGTTGGCGCAACCAGGGTATTTTACACGCATTCCGATAATCAATTTACACCTGTGTAACACAATCAGTACCTACCTAGAAGTCTTCAAATGTTGATGCAAGGAAATATCATCTTTACGTGGTTGCGTAGGAGCGGTGCAAGTGCAACTTCTCCTATTCAGCTCACGTTGTACAAGCAATACATTCCATTCATGTCTAAGCAAATACTCGTGTTGCAATGTATGAATGCAATTATTGGCTAGTTGCTTTTGAATATTACATGATATATTGTACTAATTGTTCAAATCAAGCTAGCTGCTAGTACTTATGCCTTGTCATCATACCATTAATAAAATTCTTTTACTTGGCTCTATTTTATAAAAAATCTAACAGTACATTTAAAAGAATCTCCATGGTTATATGTATTTGTCCAAAACTAAATAGTAACAAGCAAAAAATTAAAAATAGTTTCTTTTGTACAGAGATTTGACTATTGATTGCAAAGGGTACATGGCTGATGGCTATAACATTCTGACAAGAATTTCGATCAGCAAAACGTAGAAAAGAGCATCCAAACGAATGCAAATTCCTTACGGACATTATATGACGAGTTTCATCATGTTGAGGGAGTCCAGAAGGTTGTTGTGAAATGGATCGGAAATGTGATCAATAAGATTCTGAACAGGACCTTTACCCGTCAGTGCTGCTTGCACGTAAAAGCCTAACCAGGCAACCATTGCCAAGCGTCCATTTTTAATTTCTTTTACCTTCAGCTCTTCAAAAGCTTCGGGATCGTTGGACAGATTCAAGGGATCAAACAAAGCTCCTCCAGGATAATTTATATCACCGGGCAGATATATTCCTAGAGGCTCCAATGCCTCAGTCCCACAATATCTAGCGTATTCCGGTCCAACCTGTTTAAGAATCTCTAATTATTATAAATCTCCAATTATTTGAAACTTTTGATTTTAGTCCCTATACAAAACGAACGCGAGATGAATTTGAATTTCACTTTCAAATTTTATAGTAGCATTTAAAGACAGGGATTAGGATGACAAGCTTCAGTGAACAATGCATACATATAAAACAATAATTTGGATAAGGTTTGCGGCGATACAAGTCATAAATAGATATAGACAACAAAACGCAGCTTAATGACACATAACAAAACAGCTTTTTCTAAAGAACCCTTTTAAGCTAGAGCACACATTTAGTGTGCACCAAGTTTGGGACATATAAATTGAATCCTAGACCTTTTCAAAGAATTTGTTAAGATGTTTGTAAATAGTTGTTACAGTTGTCAAACAATTATTTTTCATTTAAGTTGATAAATTCAGTACTAATTTCCTTATACAGAAATTTCTCACAAACAAAATAGCACCCAACCTTTAATACTTTTAGGTCTCTCTTGAAACACTCAATTAGAGACCATGTGAAGAGCTAGTTCATTGTCACAATACAACTTTATACGCTGAATTTCACAAAACTAAAACTCTTCAAGGAGTTGTTTGAGGTCATAGCCCTATCTTGAGCTTCTGCACTAAACCAAATAACTACATTTTGTTTCTTACAGTTTCAAGAAATGATATTCCTACCAATGTATATAGAGTATCCACTAGTAGATGGACAATGTATAGGAGATCCTACCCAATCAACACACTACCTAGAAATTTGGGTTCCTCCTTTATTTTCACAAAAAAAAACCTATCCTGGAACCCTTTTTATGTATCAAAGAATGTGAATCACATCATTTCAATGATCAATGAGGAGCCAACATGAATTGACTAACAACTCAAACTACAAAAGGAGACGTTCAGCCCTCGTACTGTAAGGCAAACAAGTTTCCTAACTTTCTTCTATATCTCTTTGGATTTGAGTTAGGTTCACCTTGATTCGTAATTAACTTTTGACTATAGAACTATTGATGAGTCCACAGGCCAGTATGCATGTTTCCTCCAAAATCTCCAAAGCACATACTTTGCGGAATAACGATGGCCTCCTTTGGTTTAGCCAACTCGATATCAAAAAGGTCCTGCCAAGATATTTATTCTAGAACTGACTGAATAAGTGTTTTTTCAACTGAAAAATTGTAGCGACATCCTTCTTTCTAATGACTGCTATCAACATACACCATTAGATAAACACACTTCCTAGAAGTAGTGAGACAATAAAAGACTAAATAATCTACTTCACTACATTTCAACTTCAAACTCAGCATAATACAGAGATGATGAAATTTACAAACTAGATAACGAATAACAGCTAGAGTGAGAAGGAAAATTGAAGTGATTTTGGCCACAAAAACTATAACCATAGTCAATACCATATATTTGAGTATATCCTTTCGCTACTAACATGACTTTAAGATGATCAACCTCACCATAGGGCCAACTATAATTATAATGGCATAAACCCATTTGCAACCAATTAGTTTGTGAATCTTTCTTCTTATACGTTACTCATCTTATTCATTTCTCAATGTGAGACTTCTAACTCACCTTGAATTCCGAACAAGAAGAACCAAATCCTACACACCATTGTGTTCAAGAACCTTATTTCAAAAAACATGGAAAAACAATTGAAAGAGGAATTTTATTTTAAAGAGACGAAGAGGGCATCCAACTTATTAGAAAATAGGTAGTCCCGATGATGAATAGGAATATTTGTATCAGGCAACTAAATGTTTATTTTTCCTCTTTGATCTTCCATTGACATGCACATTGGCGCAAGATGCCTTGTGGAGCAAAAAAAAGAGATTGGAAGAAATATATTCTTTAACAATGTCGCTCCTTTCAAATTGATTGTTGATCCCATTGAATGAAACCAAAAATAGATGAAAGTTCATGTTCATCTTGTTAAATATATCTAAGTTCATCAAGAATATTCATCAATAATGTGATAATATATGAACCCATAAGATGTAACACAACTTGACCAAAATGTTGGAATGAAAGTTAGAAAAAATAGAGTTACATCTTGCTACATTACAGTTTTCTGTGCAAAACAAGACCCAACATGTTTGTCTAATTAACATAACTCACAATTTAACATTTGTAGTCTATTTAGACCAAGTACCATTTTCTTCAACTCTGACAATTTCAGTGACACAAGAGATCATGAAAAGGCTTTGGAGATGGAGTTGCAACATAGGACACAAAAGGACTTGTTTCTGTATAGTAGGCCTTTGGATTCATATCTTACTTCAATCAGTCGACCATACCACATTGCAATATAATAAAAGAGTCCAACATCAAATGTTAGATAACAATTTAATGATCAGGTTAGTTGATTTAAAGAAACTAGGTTCAAGAGACAAATAAGAATGAAGAGGACATACTTCAAGTTTAATGAAGGGGAAAGAGAGACTTGGTTAACTCCTTTGAAAGCAACTTTAAACTCATTTCCCAAGGTAATTATATGAAAGAATTTTTGGAGAATACATAGAGGTGAACAAAGGACCAAAGTCAATTATCCATAGAAGTTGACTATCCATATATTGAAAAATATATAGCACTGAAATTATTGGCCTTATCCATTGGACTTAAACCAAAGATATTCCTAATATTGATCATTGGAAAGCTTATGCTCAGAAACATTTGTTGTCTTCTTAGAAAAGTCAGCCATGGATTAAAAGGTTTCACAAGTGTGGCACAACCTTTTTCTACAAAACATTGAAGAGAACCACTGCTACTACCACGTTCTCTGTTTTCACGATCTCATCTTTCTCTAGTAGACATCATTACAAATTCTAATAGACTCTGATATTTTTCCCTATTTTAAAAATAGAAATATAGAGGAGTCATGTGATTAAACTTTTCATTGAAAGGACTTTTTGAACATAATCAAAAGCTGGTTCATACCCCAAAGAATCAAAACCATATATGCTTTCTCAGGTTTCTTCTTTATTTCCTCCAATGAATCGACTTTTAAGAACATTTTCAATTCTTCTATGTAGATTGGGCTTGAGCAACATGCAAGATCATCGAATCATGATCAATTTTTTTGAGAGGATAAATTTTGGAGAGAGTCATATAGACGTTAAATATCATTAGCAAAAATGCTTTAAGCATCCTTCCAAATGAAAAAGTCTTGAAAGTTCTTAGAGTCCCTATGATATTTGGTTCTACATATTACTACAACACAAAAAAACAACTGAAAATCGTGTTTCTACCATTGAGCACTGATTTTGGGTAATACTTTCCTTTTTTCTTGATGATCATGGTGTCCTTGATCAAGAAACAAAGCTCAACAAAGGAAAACCACAACATGTATGTTTCCATTGAGTTTCTCAATAGTGATAGTAGGAGTTTCAAAAAAAGGAAGAGCAAGACCTGTAAATGGCATTTCCATAATCAAAGAAATAAAAACTAAGTAAAGGATCACAAATCTCAGACCCAATATCCAAAGAAGACTATGGTGACAAGATGGGGCTAGAAACGGGACCATGAAGCACCAACAAGAGATGGCGTTGCATCTAAATTTGGATGACAAAAAGACAATGCACTAACTGCACACATGTGACAAAAACTGCACAAAGCAGCAGTGTGTACCGGCGCATGAAAGAGTTTTTGCCTCCGAAACTCTCAAGATTGGGTCTCATTCAAAGAGGTGCACTAGATTTGGGATTTGCCAAAGAAAATGGTGGCCAGTGACGATAGACAACAATAGACGTGACCAGAAGTGGAAGAAAGACAGTGGGATTGAACCCATTCTAATATCATGTTAGAGACTACGATTAAGATGAAAAACTCGAGCGAATTTTCAGTAAGCAAAAGTATTTATGTGTGCGTGTGTATAACAATAGACTAGATATGATTTACAGAGATAGAACATGGTTACAACCTACTCAAGATAGATAAATATAGAAAATAGACAACAAAAAAACAACTTTATGACAAATATCACAAGAGCTTTTCTAACATTCCATTTTGTTATGTCTCTTGACATATGAAGGTTTCCAGGCCATATTTTGTAGAATTGAAATGGAAAAGCTCATCCAATACTCTACCTAGTTGCCAATCTGAAATCATATATGTTACACCACATCACCACTTAGTACTCTCTAGTTCAAAAACCACCAGATGAAAAATATCACAAGAAAAAAAAAAATATAAGTACGGGAAATAATTGTTAACAAAGCTCACAAACGAAGATAGGGGATACAATCATTACCATAAGGAGTGCTTGGCAAATAGCAATCACAACCACTCCCTGACTTCCAGCAAAGTGAAGACCTTGGATGCCAAGGTAATCCAGAGTATCTCCCTGTTGAAAATAAAAATATTCATAGGCAAGGCGATGACAAATATAAAATTAGCATAGCCCATAATATGATGCAACATGATAAAACCAAACACATTTAAATTGATTGACATTTTATAATTCCATATGTCTCTTCACAAGACAACCTTGCAAACCTTCTAACAAAGAGGTTGAATAGCAACAATTTTGAAAGAATTATTTCCAAGTTGGGAATGGAAAATCCATAGACACCAGCTTGAGGGGAAGTGTCAGCAATCATATTTTACTACTTCCATATTTAGCATATTATAATTAAAGTGTATAACGGAAATACCTTTGAATCATAGGGATCTAATCATATCTTTGAATCACAAGGATGTGATTATATTAGTGTTGTTATTATATTTCCTAAATTAGTCTTCCAATATGTGTGTGTATGTCTAATGTATTGTTATCAATAAAATCATTCTATTCTACCCTAATATTTGAGAGAGAACAAATTGCATCAGCATTTTAATTAATTAATAACACAAACTTCCAAATGATAAAACCCAACAAATTAACAAGCAAGATTGTACAAAAGATGGTTCAAGAAACAGGGCATCCCAACCTTGAGCTTTGAATAACCAACACGCCACCACACAGGTTCTACAAAGTGAAAGGCTCCCAATAGGTCTAATATTTCTGGAATCAGAGCTCCAATAGATGCAAGCATAGCCCACCGAGCATGCAATATCTCAAAACTTATTGATAAAAGAGGTTAAGATGATCATATATAAAGCTTCACACAATATAGAAATATCATTAATAAACAATTTTTTTTATATAATATGTTTTTTTGTTAATTTGGAAACAATCACTTCAAATTATAGAAAATCTATTTAAAAGAAACAGTAAATTATTGTCCAAAGTATACCATAACAACTAACATTTTTTATTTTACACATACGCAAATAAAAAAAAATCATTTTTTCGTATGAAAAATTACCATACATGACAAGCAACAACAACACATGCATAATGGCTTCCATTAAAATATTATAAATATAACATACTTGAAGTATTTCTGTAGAGCCACAGGATCCTTGCCTAGCCCCGCAATGTCGAAGCCATAATCCCCAGGCAAGTCTCCATTAAGATATGGAGGGTATTCATATGATATAGGACCAAGCCAACGAGGTCGATCTTCTCCATACCAAGAGCTGAAAATTAGTTAAACATATTAGTGAATGTTTATCAAAATTAGCTTAAAATGGGACACACAAGTGTCCGTCAGAATAATAATCATGAAATGAAATGATAATTTGAAACTCTCTTTTCTCTTATGTATTCTATAGTACAACTCTTTGATGACAAAGTCATAGATTAGTTAAACTAGCGCTCAAGGTATTCAAGAGATCCTGACCTCTCCCCATTCTCTAGCCTCTGAATACAAACTTTACCAAAAGATAAGATCCCCCCTCTCGCAACCCCTTTTTCTTATTTATATGCAACATGCCTTCTTCAAACTATCTACATAACTAACTCACTAATATAAGACATAACTAAAGCGTAAATGACTAACCTATTGTAACCAACTACTAATGGGCATGACCTGAGTACTCCTTCATTCCACTAAATATTCACCTTGTCCTTGAGGTCTTGGTTGAAGCCTGATGATCAAGTCAATCCCCACCTTGCAGGCCAATATAGCCCTACCCATCCTGGATCAAACACAAACAAGTAAATGCTTCCAATCTCTTCTAGTGCTCTATTGTTTACTATGCTATTAACCCCATAGCAAAGCATCAATGCCATTGCATGTCTAACGAGATCTTGAGGCTCCATTGAAAATTAAACCATTGTAAGTGGCAAAAGTATGCAAGTCCTTCACTATCTTTTGCCAATTCTGACCTTTAATTTGTTGGAGTCAAGAGTGAGTTAGAATCTCATTTGATAGAAATCGACAAGAAGAGACACATATAAGGAGAACAGGCACAAGAACTCATTGCTTTATTCTTGCCACAATAGACTCCTCTCTTTAGGAGCTTCAGTGAAGACTTTGGAAGCATGAAGATTGGAGTTTTAAGGATGAGACATTAGAAGATTGCAGCAGATTTAGACCATTAGACAGTCAATGATTCAGACCATTAGACGGTCTACAATAGAAGGGCAGATTTGTAATTTCATGAATAGCAGTTGAGTGGATCCGTTTTTACTTTAGCTTCTATCGGCCCCCGTCTTAACTTGTGTCAAACATTATAAATAGGAATGAGATGCATCTTTGGGGATTCGACCTAGGATGGTCTTTATACTACATTAGGGGGGAGTTTTATTTTGAAAAACCAGAATGCGATTGATGGTCTATGAGTCTCCTATCTACCTCTGCCCCATCTCCTATCCTCCATTTTCTGACCCTTCTAATGCACCCCTTCCAACTATACCTTTGTCAAGGATCGGGTGAGATTTTCAAGAAGGGTCTCCAGTCTTTATCATTCTCGCTTCTTGCATCACACAGTAAGATTGTTCAAACTACCATTCCCTTTCTACAATTCTCACGTCTTCTCTCTTCCAAGGTTATATTATTCTATCTCGCCTCATTCCTTTGTTGAAATATGTACTGCTCCCTCTGGATCAAGACAGCTCTATGCTCATTGATAGAACTGGATCAGCATAGAGCTCCCTTTCAGCATGATTGATTTACTTCTCACTTTTTGTTTAAAGATTGTTTTCTAATACAATTCTATGTTATTCAACAATCAGTTTCTCATTCCAAATCTATTAAGTTTTGAAAATTGTTTCTAAAACAAGTGTTTTAAAACCAAAAAACACCACCAAGGATTTGTATCACAGGGTGGGAATTTTCTTTCCATAGTACAAAATTTTCAGGTGGGTTGAGGTCACATTTGGAAAACACACAATGGATAGTGTTGCTTACCGGGGATTACCTCTCCTTTCGGGCCTTGTTGGCTAATGCTTTGAATTTGGACGAGTTTTCCACAGCGAATTTCTTTTTCTCCTCCATTTTCCTCTGAAGCGACTCTCCTAGCGGACTATTAGCTATGGCTTTCACGGCAGTAAAAGGAATCGCTGAGAATAGTAAAACTCCGGCGAGCTTAAACGGAAAATATTCTCGAATGAATCATAGGAAGAAAGAATGAAAGAAGTAACACTGGAAAATAGAAAGTACGAAATGGAATAGTACGGACCTCTTGCCACGAAGCATTGCAGAAGAAAAAAGGCCGTTCTGTTCTGGAGCTGTTTCTTCGTTTCGAGGCAAAACGTACGGACCGGTAGCAGCTAGACCAGAGAGAGCATCTGAAAAAGTCAGAGGAAGAAGAGGAAACTGACAAAGGACACACTAGTGGATGAAGCGAAACCATGATCCCTCACCGCTAACTCCCACTTCAATTGCCCTTACCCTTCTAACACTTCCAGACCTTGATACTAATATCCTCTCACTGGCGTCTTACCCAGAAAAAATAACATTGGAAATAATATTATAGCAATACAGATTTTGGAGTAATTACAATTACCTTACAATGTCAATGGAAAATCTTAAAAAGAAAATAAATACGTTTTCTAATCTAGGATTATGTGATAATTAACAAATTATTTGTTATAATTTAATTTTAGACATTTAATGTTCTAAATTATTCGTTAAATGAATATTTTATACAATTATATGTTTTTGGGATTGATGGTTATTTAAGAAGAGATCCATCGAATGATTTTTTTTTAAGTAAACCATATCTTATAGTTAATTTAAAGTTGCAAAGGTTGAAAGAAAGTGTTGTATTATTTTTTTATGAAGGTTTTTTATAATAAAAAGTATTATTATATCATGTTATTTGGATATTAAGAAGTGCTTCTAAATGTATCTTGATTGATATATTAATTTGATTAATGTAATCTCGACTTATAAATAAGTGTTTTTATTTTTATTGAGATATTGATATTTGATGGTTAAATTAAATAATTAATAAATGATTAATTTGAAATAATATATTATCATATTAGTTTTCAGCACATCAAGTATAATTAATACAATTAATATAAAGAAAATATTATAGTTAAAAAATTGGTTATATGTTAACATCAACAAAATACCAAATGTTATATATATATATATTTATATATATATATATATATATATATATATAATATAAAATAAATTATGATGATTTGTTAGTAATAGAAAATAAAAATGTACATTGCTAGTGTGATTTTGCAATTTATTACATTTAGAAATATAATATATTATAATTTTCTTGTTGATAACAAATGTAGTTAGATATTTTAGAAATATAATTATAACTTTTTTTAGAAATCAAATGTATTATGATTTTTTAAAAAATAAATATATTGTCATTTTTTTATTATAAGGAAAAATGGTTTTCTTCAAAGTATTATAAAAGTTATTCAAGAATTATTGTTATAGTGACCACTCTCTCATTTATATTACATAGATGAGTATTCAAAATATTTAAGAGATTGTGATTGTTTTTATTGTTGTTACAAATTTGATAACAAATGTTACTCTTTATGTATATACATTAGAGTTTTCTCATTATTGACAAATTTTTATGTTTCCAAAGTTTGATAAATATCCGTATGTATTATATATTATTGCTTTATTCTATATAATTGTATATGAAAATACGTAATTGTTTCTTTACTGTTATAAATACTATTATATTATTCTTAGAAGTTTCCAGTCATTTATATTGAATTTGTACAATGTTATGTTTTAGTGCAAATAATTTGTTTTTTTTTTCTTTTTATGTAAAGTGTTACTATTATAACAAGTTGTGTTCACTCATTACATTGAATGGTTTGAATGATTTGCATTTTGAGAATGTTATTAAGTAGGGCAATTTATATACTTGTCCTTGTTAATTTGGTAAGGTGGAAAGCAAAAGGTCTCCTAAATTGTTATATCATTTAGCAAAGTATAAAAACACATCATATTAATATTGGTTCACCCACAATTTATGGGTTATGTTTAGTTCTCCATTAAGTCAACATCTATGTGACTTTACTAATTAAAATTTTATATTACATATAAGTACTCTATTGATTATCCCTTCGTATTTTGTCCATAAGATCAACAACTCAAGTATTTTTACTGTCACTTTAACTATAAAATAAAAAAAGATATTGTTTTTATGAAAACAACTCTAAAAAAAAGGATTAGTAGACAACTTCCTCATCAGTGGGTAATTTAACAAAGTGAAAAAATGCAAATGTTTCAAACACTCTCACAAAGAATAAGTTCACACAAAATTTAGAACAAAGAGATACATCAGAAGTATATATGTTGTGTTTGTATGACCATTTAACAATTTTGTCTTTATATAGATATTTAGATATAAGAATTGTTATTGTGTAACCTTCACAAGATATATATTTGTGAGCTTGATATTGTAATCCTTTCAAACTTTGAACATATGTATCATTTATTTGCATTGCTCATGTGATGGAAAACTAACATCGTGTAAGATTGTTTCTGACAATTTTCACAGAGTGATTAACAAAACTAAAAATAGGAAGGGATCGGATGTGAAAAAACTTCAATCTAGCTTGATTGACACCATAATCAATAGAAATTGATGAGGAAGATCCACCACTTTGAATTGAAAACTCAAATATAAGGATCAAAAGTTCTAAAGAATAGCAAAAAGATAATTTGTATTTCAAAAAATTATTCAAATTTTAAAATGCTCAGACTTTGAGTACAAGAGTCTAAAAAAAAAAAAACATTGTATATTCTAGACTTACATAAAACTATTAATATTTGTCGTAACAAAACAATGAAAAGATTGTTAAGGCATAGACATATTTTTATATAATAAGACACAAATACTAATTTAAAAGTCATGTCACGTCTAAGGCTCAATATTTTGATAATAAGTAGTTATAAAACATTTTAGTATGTTTGATAATTTACATAAGTGTGAAATAAGTATTATACCAAGTCTAACACAAATTAGGATGCTAAGTTAATAAAATCTTAGACGAAGTCATTAAAGAGTGGATAATAAGGCTGGAGGCACTTGAAGACCAAATAAAGTCTCTTAGAAAGGCACACACAAAAGTTTAGATGCAGTCTCTCCAAGTTTTAGAATAAGATGTGAGATGATGAGTACCACATATGCGGATTACAAGTGTTAAACAATATACACACCATTATGATGAAATAATATCTAAACAGCTATAAGCTGACCAATAAATCATTTTAAGAATTATTTCGACACAATGCACCAACCATTATAGTTGGTCATGCTTAATGTGATATTGTCATAAGAGCATATAAGTAATAGAAAAAAAGATTATTCTTTGCATATCACTTTGAGTGCAATAACAAAGGTGTCAACATAAAGCTAAACATGATTATGAAAAGGCATCGAGATAAGGACAAGTCACAACACGCAAGCTACAATGGTTCAATTTAGGACATTTATACAGGGAAAATTTTTCATGCAAAAATGTTAATGTGTAAATGAACATTTATGTCTTGTGTAAATGTTGTTTGCAAAATATTCATACAAGCTTCAAACTATTTCAAATAGTTGTGTCTCTAATTGACGACTAAAATGTATATTTATTTATAAATCCTTCACTGTTGTGAAGTTATTATATAGAGTAATGAGTGATCGTTCGTGTATCCTTTTGTTGATAGCTTTCTTTGCATTATCTTAAATAACTTTTGTTGTATAATCATGAGTGTCTTTGTGTTAATTAGTCATGAGTGCTCATGCTTGATTTTAAGGGGAGTAATGTGATTATATATGAAAAAACAATTCAATAAGAAGGAGAAGATTTATAAGACAATCAAGAAGTCTTAACAAGAAGATTGGTGAGAATATTTGCAAGAGGGATAATCAAATGATTGAAGAAAAAAATAAGAAGCAAAATAAATTATAAATTTTAGGGGATTGTAAAATATGGTAAAATATTGAATAATATTTTAGAATACTCTAGAAGTCCAAATAGTGAATAACGAAATGGATAAGAATACCTATGTGCAAGTATAAATTCAGTCACATTTTAATTTCAAGTACATATGATAGTTGTGACTTCCTTCAAAGTCATTCTCAATTACATGTGAAGATTGTAACTACTTCACTTGTCTTCTTAACCACCTGGACATCCTATCTAGTTTAACACATGATTAATTTGTGAATGATATTAGTCTTCACATTAATATAATAATTAGCTTCGTGTTCATGTTAGTGTAATCATCAAACTTGTGTTCACACTAGTTAATCATTATATTTATGTTCACACTTATGTAATCATTAGTCTTATATTCACATTGTTTCATACTCGTTATTCATTACTTTTTGCCAAACTCTAAAGCCTATAAACAAGGACTTCCTTCATTATAAGAAGACATGCTTGAATATTGGATACAACTAAACTTTTAAGTGTATTGTCTTGATAGTATGAAACTCTCGTTCACTGATTTTTTATTGAAGAGGTTCTTCAAGTAGTGAATCTTTATTGTATTTATGTTTGGAATGCTCTCTAAGGTGGTGTGTTGCAAACTATTTATTCCATATTCCATTTTTGTTTTCAATTTACAACTTGTTTTATTTTTTTCTCTCCAATATTACGAGCTTCAAACTACATAAATGGAGTGTTAGTTGATTGAACTGATTTCAAAAGTGATAATGATAATACTTATCACCATAACTTGTTAGTTGAACTCTTTTCAATAATTTAACACAATCTATTGTTTAAATCTTTTGAAAATAATGTGAACTTGTTTTAAAAACTATTAAAGAAACCTACCTTTTTCAATGTCCAATAAAATATTATTGTAAAAAGCTTTTCAAAGTGTTTTATAAGTTATATTCAATCTCTCATTCCTAAAGCTAATCTTTTATTTCAAAGGAAGACCTCACATTTAGGTTTTCTTTAATTTATTGATAATGTGAATTTTTAGAGAGGACTGATGTAAGAAGTTGAGATTTGGAAAAGAAAGACTATGTGAAAGAATACTTAAGTGTGTGAGAGTGTCATTTGAATAAAAAAATATTGTTTACTTATTATGATATTTTAGTTATTTAACAAATGATATATAAATTGTTTGGATATAGATCGTAAAACAAACATAAAAAAAATCAAAATAACTAACATAATAAGTTTTATTCATATTGTACAATTTTTTTATTAAGAAATTTTAGTATCAAATATTTATTTCATTTTTCAGTTATTTTCTAAAATTAAAGTTTAACATTATTAAGTACTTATTAAAAAGTTAAGAAAAAAATGAACAACAAGGATAATAAGTAAATTAAAGATAAAAAAAAGTACTTTTTTTCAAATATATAAAATAGTTTATTTTAACTGTTATCATACCGTAATTTAAATCATAAATCACATTATAGTGTAGACTTGTTAATTTTTATAATAATCACTTTAAATGTTAATATTGTACATAAGCAATTTCATATTAGTTAATAACATGAAGTTTTAACAATATATAATTATTAAATTATAATTTTATGTTTACATTTTAGTTTATTAATATTGGTTGTCTTTATTAAAATTGGAGTATGAATTTTTTGAGATGGAGTAAAATTAACTTTAAAGAAATCAAACTTTGATGAAATTATATATATTCTAACAATGATTGTAAAACTATGTTGATGAAATACCGAATAAAGATATACTTATTGTAAAAATAGTTACAAAACTTTGTTAATGAAACACTAAGTTAAAATCTCTTTACAAAAGATCAAGTTAATCTCTAATGATCAAGTCAATAAAAACTTTGTAGAGAAATATAAAAATATTGATTTGAAATTGAATATGTACATGAATCAACTTTTTGGTGTTAAAGTTAAGTTATTTTTATTAAATAAAAATTATATTAATTGATCACAAAATATTTTTCATCATGAGAGAGTATATTTAATGATATTAAATTATATTATATTTGTTGTAACTAAGATTATTTGGATCGTAATTATTATTTTAAACTTTAAAAAAAATACCATATTATACTAATACTATGATTAGTAAACGAGTTGGATTTAGGAAACTGAGTCGTATTTTTTGAAGGGTTTTTAATTTTTAAAAATATTAATTAATTTAGGTTTATATTAGGTAGTACATAATATTTTAAATTCAAATATATTTAGTAAATAATTTTCATTTTATCCTAAAAATGTATTATGTTAATGAAATTTAAAATAGTCATTTAAGACATAAAATATTTAATATAGCATTATTGTATGAGATTTGGAGTAACCAGGAATATGAATGAATATATTTTGTGGAAAGAAAAGAAAAAAAATAAATATATTGATATTCCTAATTTGATGTTGAGAAGGGGAAGGGGAGCGGGATTTGAAATTCAAAAAACAAGTGTCCGTTGCACAACGACTAAATTCCTGATTTGAAATTTATGGTTATTTATTATATATATAGGAAAATGTTAGAAGGGGTTTGTATAGTTAGAATTGAAGGGTAGGCGATTGATTCATTTGATTTGGATTGAGTTAAGGAGGAGAGAAAGAAAAAAAATGGAGAAGGCAGGAGTACTATCGGCAAAGGAGGCATTCGAGAAGCTTGAAAAGGTTGGAGAAGGGACGTACGGAAAGGTGTACCGGGCAAGAGAAAAGGCCACTGGGAAGATCGTTGCCCTCAAGAAGACTCGCCTCCATGAGGACGAAGAAGGTGTCCCTCCCACCACCCTCCGCGAGGTTTCCATTCTGCGGATGCTCTCGCGCGATCCACATGTCGTCAGGTACCCTTTTCTCTTCTTCTTCTTTCTCTTCTACCCATTTTTCTGTTCTTTCTTTCCTTCTTTGCTAATTCCTACTTCCACACACAGGTTAATGGATGTCAAACAAGGTCAGAACAAGGAAGGCAAGACAGTCCTCTACTTGGTATTTGAGTACATGGAAACCGATCTCAAGAAATTCATTCGCTCTTTCCGTCAAACCGGAGAATCCATTCCTCCTCAAACCATCAAAGTAATACATATTTTTAATTTTCAGATCTCTCTCAATATTCTTCCCTTTTATCTTTTTTATTCAATTTTGTGAATTGTGAATTTGTTCACAGAGTTTGATGTACCAACTCTGCAAGGGCGTTGCTTTCTGCCACGGCCATGGAATCTTGCACAGGTTGTTAATCCCATTTCCTTGTTTCCTTTCATTTTTCTCGCATTTGCAAATGTGTGTATACATACATACATATATATATATACATACATATATATATATATACATACATATATATATATATATATATATATATATATATATATATATATATATTTCTTATAGAAAAATAGTAAATAATAACTTTATTTAGTGGTGTCAAACATCTCATAATCTTAGTAGATTAGACAAAAGAGATATTAATAAGAGTTGATA
>Ga0099824_1002592_pt1 | contig 26474 bp, 22 predicted proteins | sample SiratrowhiteBW_FD_76837 | JGI IMG/M metagenome (GOLD analysis project Ga0099824, IMG submission 76837) | Root nodule microbial communities of legume samples collected from California, USA - Siratro white BW | ecosystem: Host-associated > Plants > Roots > Nodule | place: USA: California...
AAAATATATATATATATATATATATATATATATATATATATATATATATATATATATATATATATATATATATATATTTGATTAAGTAAAGAGATTCAAGTTAAGTTCTCTCAAACTCTTTCTCATATATACTCCTTCAAATTAGTATCAAAACAGGTTGATCCAGCTTTGCCTATATTGTCTTGCAAGAAAATGTCTTCCACCGCCATCCACTATCATTGGCCATCATTAGCCACTGTTGTCAAACTCCACCTTTTCCTCCAACAACAATTGGATCTAAAGCGTCTCTGCAAGCTATGTCAAACATGAACAGTTGCAAAGGTTGGTTCTCTCTCACAATTCATCAAGTGCCACTTCTCTTTGTGGCTCAGTCAGGTGTGTGTAGCCCACATGCCACCTTGTTCTCACCAGAACACATTGCACCACCATCGTCATTTTTGTTAACTTCTTTTGTCCCTGTTCCAACTCCCATACTTACCTTTCTGACACTAGGTTCTCTCCAATCCTAGGTGACTTCATTTTTTTTGGTATTTTTACTTCTGTTAAAGTTATGTAACATGTACTAGACTTGCCTTTTCAAATTTTGGAACTCCAACGATTACTTCAGAAAAACTTAATGGTAAAAATTATTTATCTTGATGTTCTTTTGTAAACATTGGTTTCCTCGTCAAGGTTTACACGATCACTTGGAAAAGAGAGCAGTTAAATATCATCAAGTGTTGAATAATGGAAGATGTTGGACTTCCCACTTTGTGCTTTGTTGTGGCAATTTGTGGAACATAATATATTGGAGACCGTTAGAACATTCAAAACATGTAAATCTCTTCGGAAGAAGGCTCAAAGCATCGTTCAAAATGACATTCAAACTTTATGATTCTGCCCATAAACATCTCTCAAACAAACAAATCATGACATGACATGTTTTATAGCTAAAGTTGATATTGAAGAGTTAAAGATGTTCTTAAAAGCTAACTCACGGAAAGAAATCAAGCAAAAGTTGGACAAGTTACGTATGGTTATTCGTGCCATACATCCAAATTTTGATAATATCCGTGATCAAATCTTCACCAGTCAAGAAATTCCATCAATGGAAAGCTTAACAACATGATTACTCTATGTTCCAACTCTTAAAAGTTAGAAATATTCATTAATCTACTAAAACTTTTACCATGGTATCTACTCATGGAAGGTGAGGTCGTGGCAATAGAGGAGGACATGGTAGTTGAAGACGTCCTCAATGCTCTTATTATAAAGAATGAGTCATACTTAACAAGATTGTTACTCTTGGCATTGCTTTCTTCACAAGACAACAAATAACTCCAAATCCAAAACAATTGAACGAAGGCTTTCTGCTAAAGAATATCAAGAATATTTGAGGTTAAAAATCCAATAGCCAAGCACAATCATCCACACATCCCAGTTTGTCAACAACCTATATCTCACAATCCATGGAAGGTCAAAGTCTGTAGATAATTGACTCAAGTGTTTCTGATTATATTTCTAGTAATACCTCCTTGTTCTCTTCTATTTCTTCCCTTAAATTTCCTCACTTCATAACTTAGCCAATGGATCCAAAAGTGCTTCTCTCAAAGTTGTCACATTTCCCTTTCTCTTTCTTTAAATTTGTTCTATTTGTTTCTTCTTGTCCCTTTAACCTTATATCATTAAGTTAATTAACTAAGTGATTAAACTATTGTGTAACCTTTGATGCTAACTAATTTTTTATACAAGAGCATGGTACAGATCAACTAACTGGTGAAGGACATGAGTGCAAAGGATTGTACTATTTTGGGACCAAGTCATTTGTGTCCTATCTTGCCTTCCTTTCATCTAAACTTTTGCATGATCACTTGGGTCATCCACATTTGCCAAAATCAAAACAAATGGGTCTTGAACTTGGTAAACTTCAAGTCCTAGAGTATGAATCATTACAACTAGGCAAACATTTATTTCCAAGCTATGTAAATTTTTTTTTTGACATTCACCCTGACATTTGAGAACTAATTTGTGTTACATATTTTGGGTTTCGATATTTTGTTACATTTATTGATGAATACTTGAAATGTACTCTAGCTTATTTAATGAAAGGCCATTTTGTATTTGTCTATTTGTATATCTTCCTTGAATGAAATAAAAAAACAATTTGAACAAGTTACCAACCACTAGAGTCATGACTAGGAGAATAAAGGAAGACTAGGGCTCAAATGACCTCAATAGGCCATAGATATTATCAACATGGGATAGGCTTTAGTTTGTAAACATTGTACAAAGTAGACTATGGGCCTTGTTTCAGGCCGCGTAGTGTAGAATAACCTAGTTAGGAGAAGGCGCATGCAAGAAGCATTTTGAGCACATGCTCATCTGTGGAAAGCATGAGTGGACAAGTCCAACTTGATCCACTCTATGCACCACTTGTCAAGCTTCCTTTCTCCTCCATATGGTCAGCCATGTTGCCAATAAATAGGGCACCTGATGCATTGTAATTTTCACTTTTGAACGAGTAAAGAATTGCTACCAAATTTAGGCCACTTACTTGTTCTTGAGTCTCCTTTAGGTTAGTCTCCAAATTCGGCCACTACCTAGCTTTCGTTCTAGAATAATGGACCTCACCTCTCTTCTAAAAGCTCTCACCTTAATCCACTTCTACTCCACCAATTTGCTTCATCCAATCAAGCTTCCGCAACCTCCATTCCATTTCGTCCATTGAAAATTTCAAATAAGGAGTCTTTCAATTAGGCTGTATTATCTCACTATTATTAGGCTTGTCCTATCTTTTACAGTTGATGTGATTAGTCAGTTTAAGCACGCTCCTCGCATTGATCACTGTAATGTTGTCCTTTGCATTCTCAAATACTTCAAAAGGGCTCCAGAACAAGGTCTAATATACAAAGATAAATGACGTCCCAGATATCTGGATATTGTAAGGCTGATTGGGAAGGGTCTCCTATAGACAAACATATCACTACTGGATATTGTGTTTTCATTAGAGGAAATATTATTTCTTGGAAAGACAAGAAACAAAATATATGATGGAATACGCCCCACCACCTTAGTCATAGAATAAAGAGGACAAAAAGGTAGAGGGTTGATCAAGAGTTTCCCAGAAGATTTGACCCATCTGAGCCTGTTTGGACCTCCCACCAACTGTTCGGATCCGAATGCAACCTTGAAGAGATCACTCTAGAGATCATTTTAAAGAGCATCAAGATAAAGTCCACTTATATAAATATTTAAAATAGCTTTAGAATAATTTGGGCCTTGTATTTGGGTCAAGAAGAATAAGGTTTGGGCCATGGGTAGAATAGGATAGTATAGTCCATCTAGGGTTACATTTGGGCTTCCTAAAGCCCAATGCAAACCCTAGAACGTCCAAGGCTTGTAGTTGGTGCACAAGCAGCTGCACACAAAACAAGGAACATATTAAACATGTGCTAAAGGTGAAGAAGAGGCATGGGAAGTGTGAAGGTCACATGTCATGCTCTCGTTGGCTTTTCTAGATCTAGGGTTTTATTTTTAAATTTGAATTTTCTGAATTTGGCTCAACTTTGGACTGACCCTAGCACTATTAATAAGTGTGCTAGCCTATTGTATTTTCATCATGGAATGAGTAGAGAAATGTTGTCCAAATTCAGCTTCACTTGTTCTTGTAAATTGTAATCACCTCTAGGTTAACTCCTCTTTTGATTTTAGCCTAGGCACCTTGTGAGTGTTAGCCTAACCTCTATCACATCTTCCTTTTCCTCAAGATTACTTCATCCAATTCGTGAATTATATACTACATTCATTACTTCCGTTGCCTCCTCCATACTCCTTTCAATGTGAAACTCCATATCAAGCAAGGAACCAAAGACAGTTTCTATCAATATAGTGGCTCGATCAAGTGTTAAAGCCTAATATTACAATGAGATCACTCACTTGTGAACTTATGTGGATAAAAAAATTTCTCCCAAGAACTAAGGTTTTGTGAAATTCAACAAATAAGGATATATTGGTATAATCAAACAACTCTTCACATTCATGTGTTTCATGAGGACAAAACATATAGAAATTGACCGTCATTTAGTTAGATTAAAGCTTCATCCAAGGAAACTTACACCAAGTTTGTTGGCTCCAATGATCAACTTGCAGATGTTTTGACAAATTCCTTGACAGGACCTCTAATTCAATTTATATGTTCCAAGCTTAGAACATACAATTTTTATACCCCAATTTGTGGGGAAGTGTTAGAATAGTTTATATTATCTTCTGAGCAAAATATCTATAATCTAGGATCCTAGGGTTAAACTATTATTTTTTTCTATCTCTTTCCTTAAGCTTACTGCTTCTATTGTAAGTTGCTAATCATTATGCACACATATATATACATTTGTATATATACATATACACATACATACACATATATGTATATATATATATATATATGAATCACTAGAGATATCCATGTTAAGATATCTCAACCTCTTTTTCTCATATATACTCCTTCAAGAGTCACAAGAAAACTAACAACATGAAATGACAAGTTGACATTCAAACATTGCCCATAATATGTTCAATAAAAGTAAAATACCAAAAACTCTAAAGTTGGCCAAACTAACTTGATATTTTACCTAAAAATACATTTAAACTCTACAGCTACAATGTAATGATTTACACCAACTAGAAACCAAACATGAAAAAGAAATGTATACTGCCAAGAAATAAATGTAGCACTAGCACCACTAAATGAATTAATGAAGGGAAAGATGCATTATGCTTGCAATATTTCCAAAAAAAGTAAATTGTGAGTCATACTAACTAATTCTAAAACTAAAACAAACCCCCTTATCTTATATAATCGGCTAGGCCTACTGTACAATCAATTTATTTGACCGAACCAGTAAGGCGATCTGTAAGAGCTTTTTGACTGCTGGCTTGAATTTCTTTCAAACTGAAAAAGTTTCTCCAAAAATTCAATTTATCCCAACCATCTAAAGGCTTCCCACTATTGGTTGCACAATTGAAACAGTTGATTCCATCAGAGTCAATGATTTGTTTCCACAAAGAAAGCATCCAAGACGTGTTCTTTTGGGGTGATACGAGGTTTACTGTTACTCTAATAATTCTGTCTCCATATGTGATGAAAACATATTGAATATTCCAACCATGCTGGATGTCTAAAGACAAACTTATGTGTTCGATCTTTAACCCATGTTGATAGACAGGTAAAAAGAAGGAAGATAGGCTGAGAACAAATGGACCAAGTAGGGAAATGCAAAAGTAGAAGGTTTGACGTGGATAACAGAATGTCCACATGGCAAGAGGACATTGAAGTGAACTATTCTATCATGATGGGAAAAACAGTGGAGGTGTCCATAGGGTAGGAGAGAGTAGCAAAACAGAAAACAGAAATTGGGTAAGAAATTGGTTAGGCATTTGCCTTGGGGATAGAGATTCCATCGTGCAGCTCTGGTTGTCACCTTTTCTGCATTGCTATTTTCTGTTTTTCAAAGTTTCTTTTGTAAGCAGAAGTTATACTTCCTCTGCAAAGGAGTTATTCTTCTAGAATATCATCTATTACCTATCATATACTACCAGTTTCTATCACAATATATTTTGTTCTTTTGCATTAAAATGTTAGAGTGAACATTGCAATGGGTAAGTGAGATTGCTTGAGTCGGAATGCTTGAGTCAATTTACAAATAAATTAAGCACTTCTCAGAATTTATGGTTATAAATCTGAGATCAATGAATCTAAACTTGCCAGAACCATCATATACATTTAGTGTAAACTTAAAATAGACACGAAAAATATTCACATAATTTTAACCACCAACCTAGATTTATACTAGTGTGAATCTGCACACACATTGTACATTTATATCCCAATACAAATTATGCCACAGCTTAAAATTCTGGTACGGAATAGCTTATTAATGTAAAAACATCTACTGCTATTAACCTGTTAACCTGTTAAACAATGTGTTTCTTAGATAACAAGGGTGCTTTATTTATATTGAGAAAAATAAATCTATACAATAAATAGAGGAGATTTGATATCTTCTAATAACAAAGATATGATACTATAATAAATAAAAACGATTTTAATAATACACATATAGGATTAGTTCCATATTTCAATTAGTATAACATAATCTAACAAAAGTTGTTAACACTAGTTCATGACGTAGGATCATAGCCTCTATGACGCAGTTAGGAGTTTGATACTTGCTCTCCTCATTCTTCAAAGTAATACTTAAATTATGAGTATAGGTAGGTGGGCTTATGCCAGACTCAAGTCTGAAGGACTCTTGGACAGGGAGTGCATTAATATAAAACTAAATATGAGCTTTAATATAACAGTTTAAGCTTTAGACACAGCTGAAGCTTCTCAACAACTTTAATGGAAAAGTTCAGTAACACTTTGAGATAAAGAAACAAATAGTCAAGCACCAATGAACAATGTACTTTTCCCTAAAAGTTGTTTTACATTTTATGGTTCCTTACCTTGACGATAACCATCTACTTAGTTTATAGAATACATCATGTTAGATGAACAAGCAAGTGCACAGGGGATGTCAGAAATCACAATTCAATAAGACACATACAATGCAATTATGAAGCCACCATTGACAGAGGATTACAATAGATGAAAAATTATTTAAGATGCGAAGATCAACTGAATGTATCAAATTATGGCCATAGTTACGAAGTAACCTAACACTTCACCGCCAAGCTATAGCTCAAAAAACCCAAGAAGAACAAAATTCATGAACAAAGAATGAAAATCTTCTGTAAGCTAAATTATCCGCTAAAGATTTCAATTCACTATAAAAACATAATACTTAACTGGATTAATGTCGAAACTGATCCATCACAACACAGTTGAATACTTTACAAAGCCAAGAGAAAATTTTCCAATCCCACATAAATTCTCAAGCTACATTACCTATTAAAAATTGCAATTTCACAAAATTTGATCCAAACTGGGTCATCCATTACTTCACTATAGTGATAAAACAGAGATTTTGACAATCCCATTTGATTCCCCACAATAAAACACCACTCTTGCCAGCAACTATCAAACAATGATTCAAATGCATACCTCCCCACACCCCAAAACCAAAAAAGATCATACCCAACACCAATTATTAATTCGCAACGATCCTATTATTATGAAAACAAGAAAAAAAGAAAAGAAAACGGAACTTGTCTTCATTCAAATTACATTTTAACACACATACCTGCAACAGTAACAGGAGAATCATCATCCTTGGACGCAACGTGATCATTGTTGCTCGCAAGGAGCCTCTCCTGCACCCTCCCGCACAGAGCACACGCCACGTGGACCACCCTCACGGCCACCTCCAATTCCTTGGCGTACTTGTCTTCCTCCATAGCCAAAAAATGTCACAAACTCGGGTTGAGAGTCAGAGGATTCTGACGTGCCCACCTCGTCAAAAGGGAAAAAGGGAAAGCGAGACTCGAGTAGAGTCTCCTACATGATGGGTTTTGCCGGAGACAATGGCATCGTTTCCCAAAGCGAAAAGTGAAAGTGAAACGTGGGGTGGCCCTTTCTCGGAGAAAAAGATGAAACTAAACACGTCCAAAGTGGAGTTTCTGGGATTTGGTTTCTCGGAATTGCACCCTCTCTCCATGATAAATTATAGCAAACATTTTAAGCACCTTGTGAACTTAATATCTTCTTTTCTTTATTTTGTCTAGTGTATATGGTCCACCTTTAATTGTTTAATCTACATAGATGACACACTCAGTGCTAATTGATACAAAAGATTCTCTTTATAATTTTAAATGATCTTTCAATATATATTTTTTTTAGCTAAATTTTAAAAGTTTTAAAATAAATTATTAATATTAAAAGTAGTTTTATATTTTTACAGGGAAAAAAGTATATTTAGTCTATGCATTTTTTTATTAAACTTACTTTGATTTTTTTTTCTTTTCATATTAATGCATTAGTCAGTCAACTTTCGGGGAATTTAATTTTTTAATTAAATTTATTATTTAGTGATGATTTTTAACGATTATAAAATTTTAAAGATATCAAAATTCACAATTTTTATAATTAATTCATTAATTTAAAGTAAGAAAATTCAATAATCAAAAACATTTTTTTTTTATTTTTCATATTATAGATTCCCGCTCTTCACTGAAATTATAAAGTTTTATCATTGAATATTATCAGCTAAAATAATATTATACATTTGTTTATTGTACATCACATGTTTTCATCAGAAGCAATCTTACCAATTTGAAATATTACTTATATGACAATTTTTTCTTCAAATATTACGTAATATATATATATATATCTTTTGCATATTATAGTTAAGTAAAAAACTATAAATTATGAAGGTTTTTTTTCTAAACAATCAAAATTATGAATCTAGAACTCGAATTTAAAATTATGGATGATGTAAATGATTTACATGTTTCGTAAGAAAATAGTTTTATATTATGATTTATTTTTTATTATAAATGAAAATATAATTTATACACAGTATAATGATACCAATCCGCCTCTTTTAATGTATAACTCCATTGATTTATTTTATATATATAAATAAGATTAGAAGTTAAAAAATATTGTAGATAGTCAAAATCCTTAATCGTATCATTTGAATTACATTATAAAATTAAAGAAATTATATGAAAATATAATAATATAATTTGTCTTAAACTTACAAGAAAGGTGATAAAAGTCTTGTGTGGTAGATTTTTCAATCTGACAAGTATTCACTCTGGAGATAATTATGACATTACTGAACATTTGTAATTCTCATAGGATCACATTCACACACACTCCGTAGTTTTTTGTTTCTACATGCGAAGCAGATTTTGCCACGTCATCCTTTAACTTGTTTGAGATAATTCCATGAGTCCCATGATGTTTGGAGATCTAATCTAATATTTATATGCAAATAATCTTTCAGTGGTTCCTAATACCTCCTACAGGAGACCACATAATCAATTATCTTTTCTTTTTATAAAGACGAAATATAGTAATAATTAACGTTGTTGTTGTGTTGACTAGTCATTAGTTCACCGTATAAGAGTTGGCTGACGTGCCTGTTCTAGGATTTCGTTTGTAAAAAGGCAAACAAAAAGCAAGTCTTATATTAGAAAGTAAAAATATAGATAAAAATAATTATGGTGATATAATGGTATTATTATACATGACGTATACATGTCATTCTTATAGATGTAACTCAAATATGTTACTTAGAAGTTATAATATATTCTAATCAACTAATAGAAAAACAAAACCACGTTGTTATTATTAGTTATAACACATCTGTCGCTATATATTTTACTACTAGTTTTAAACAAAAAAAACTTAATAGAATTAACAAATAAAAATCTTTATTTTATATAAATAACTTTTTTTTTATGAGAATCAAGAGTTTAAGTTTAGTCAAACTCAAGAATATGTAAATCTAAGCAATCTAAATGATATTTTGGAAATTCCAACTGGACCAATCACAAGGTTAAGGGCCAGAATGCTAAAGGACACACTGAGTGGGCTTGTTCAAGACATTTTTTTATCACTAGCATTTCTATTTCAGGTTTTACAAATGACAAATAGAGAGGGAAATTCTAGAGACTTATTAAACATTGATTTTACTCTTAAAGCAATGCAAAAACAATTTAAGATATTAAATGTGGTGTTGCGAGATATGAGGGATAAAATTGATAGGAAAGATAAGAAATTAGCCAATCTATAAAATGATCGATCTGACAATGAGAATAGTTCAAGGCAAAATAGGAGAAACCATAAAGGGAGTGAAGATGATGGCTTTGGTAGAGAAAATAGAGGAGAGACAAAGGAGTTTTGATAAAGATAAAATTTATGTTTCATTTCACACAAAGTATTTTGTGTAGCATCAACTAAACTATTTAGTAAATATATGATTGTTATTTATTTTTCTCTTTATGTTCAATGTGTATTGCATCATTTCAACAATTAACAATTTTTTAAGTAATAAACATAACATTTAAAAGTAATTCACAAATAAATTAAATTTCATTTAATTTTTTTAAAACATTTAATTAATATTTATTTACAAAAATACTTCAACAATTTTATTTTATTTTTGCTATTAATTGTTTAGATATATTTTTAATAAATGAAAAATACAAATTTTAATTCAAATAACAATTTTATAACTTATTATAATTTTTTCAATATCAATTTTAATACAAAAATACAATCGGTAAATTATTTTAATAAAATATAATCACAAAAATCATAAAAAAGAAATAAAAAATAAATTAAAATTAATAATCATAATTAATGTGCTGTACAAAAAAATAAAAAATAAAAAGAAAAATAAGAAAATAAAAGAGTATTATTTCGTTGTAGAAAAAATAAAAAAGAAAAAAAGAATGCTATTTTAAGAATTAAAGAATAAAGAGATCTATTAAAATAAAAAAAGAGGTGTTAGTGAAATAAAAAATTAAAAAAAAATGTTATTTCAAAATAAAAATAAAAATAAAAAATAAAAAATAAAATAAAAGAGTATTATTTTAGAAATTAAAGAATATTTTTATTAAGAAAAATAAAAAAGATAACGGGTGTTAAGGGATATAAAAAAGTAAAAAAATACTAGTGGGATAAAAAGGTACTTATTGTAATTGATAATGTATAATTTTGAAAACCATTTTGTCCGTTTATTGATTTTAGAAACCAATTACACTAAGTATTACAATTTTAGAAAATAAATTAACAATTTATTGTATAGAAATATTACATCAATGCATGTCTATTAAATTAAAAGTGTTTTATAAAAATGATAGAATAAATAATTTTGTCTAATGCATTTTTACGTAACAAAAACATTTTATTTGATAAAAAAGAAACGTAAAGCAGCTTTTACATATAAGTTATCTATAAACTAATTTTAATTTATAATATACAGTTCTATATACTTTTGTCAAAACACGTGCTAATCTTTACAAGTTTATGTGAAAGGAGAATGAATATCAACTGTAGCATGGATTGAAAATTCCATACAAGTACCTCTGTTACAACTTTGCAACTGTTTTCGAACATTAATAAATTCGCATTAAACTTCTTCCACAGCTGGTGCCCCAGGACATTTTCAAAGGTATTCCCTATTAAAACGTGGGACCATATATGACTTCATCTTAGGACTAAAAATAATTAAGAATATAGCCAATGAATTATCTTCAAATGGCAAAATACATCTATTTTCCTTTTTGTTTCTTTAGATGAAGAAAAAAGAAAAACAACAAACAAAACCATCTCTAACAAGAAGTGATTAAAACATCATCACTTACGTCAAGAACATTCTCCTGTTAGAACAATTATCGGAAGGTTTTGTATTTAAAAAATTAAGCAAATGGAATTCATTCTTCACTTCCCAGATACGAAGATAAAATATAAAATAAAATAAAATAAGATGTCAATACTTTCGGTTCAAAATTGAGATTTCCACAATACAACAATATTTTATTCCTAAGTAGAACTCCAAAATAGTATTACATTGAAAGATCCTCTATATATAATTATGTATAAGCAGATGAATGATATTTGCACCACCAACATTTTCTTCTTGTAAGGCCAAGATTTTTAATATGTTTGTAACCTAAATTATGCTAAACTTCGTTGGAAAATAATTTATCATCATGTATAAGACTTAAGCATGGCTCCACAGAAAGTACACATGATAGCCTTCCAAGATTTGCAATAGAAAGGAACGGAGCAAAATCTGGTTTGTGTAATCATGTCTGCCACACTGGCACCTCCGCCGCACCGCGAGCACGATCCCGCCACCGGCTTGCTCCGCTTCACTTTCTTTGTCTGATCCACCAGAAAACAAAAGCAAACCATGCTTCGTTCTTCTCCAACGTTGTTGTCGTGTTGCAACTGAATCTTCGCTGTTCCCTCTCTTGAGTAGTTTGGTTCCTCTAAGGAATTAATGGTCTCTTGATTTTCGATTTGGGGAATTGGGCGCTTTGATGATTTATAGAGGGAACAGCGAAGTGGTAAAGTGCTGTTAGTTAAAAGGTCAACTGTATGGGCCGTCAGATGTGTGACGCGTGTCATGTGGAATTGAATGGGTTGGACAGGTGTTGGGATCAGAATGGGCGTGCCAATGATTGTGATAATGTATTTGGCGCGGGAGACCTACTCGTTTCGAGCAAGGTGTATTGCGTGGATGAATACCACGTGGACAGTGAAGATGAGATCATGAGCCTAAAAGTATGGAGAGTTTGAGCAATGGAAGATACTTTACGCGGAAAATATTCCTTCTATGTAGGGTTGGCAATGGGAGGCTGGTGCGTGTTTTATTATTTTATTTCTATTTTAATTTTAAAGTAAAATTTGTATTTATGTTTAATAGGTATAAAATATTTGTTTTATTTTTATTGACATTCACATTTATATCTGTCTTTTTATAGTGTCATTTTCATTACTACTAAAGGTCACTTACATTAAGGGTTATATGTACTTAATAATCTTATAGATAGATTTAATTTATATGTATTGTCGTTTTTCAAAAATCATTTATTACTTCTCTTTATTGTTTTGTTTATATATCTGTTTATTATTGTATTTGGTTTTTAAATCTCTCATAAATTTCTTAACAAATTTAGTTTTGCATACTTATTTTATATGTATAAATTCATGTAAATTCGATAAGTATAAAGTCTAATAGATTAAGATGATTGAAACCATATAGAGCTTTAAATGGAGAGATCTTAGTAATATATTGGACTACTTTGCTATATGGTGATGTTATGAGTAGAAGGAACACAATATGTTAGCACCAGTGAGTTGCTGTGAAGATTTGATGAAGCCAACCATGTGAAGAAGTTCAAGACCATGTGATCATATATGGACTGCATGAAAATTTCATGAAGATTGAAAGACTCGGTCTAGAACTTAGGATTGTGTGTTGTGTGGCAAGTTTGATTGAAGTCAGCATTATAAGCATTTTCAATCAAGGATAAGCTCCATGTTTTCAAATCTGATTTTACTAAGGTTTTGAGAAATTACTAAAATCAGATTTTGAGTTTTGAACAACTGTTTTAACCAATTGGAGAAAAACAGTCGACTATTTAACAAAGCAATCGACTGAATTTTAAATGACAGTTGTCTTTAAATAGTTGGCACGAAATTTTGGAACATAACGAAATCATTCTGAATCATTTTTCAATCAAGTGCTCTGAGTTTTCCAAGAGAGAGAAAAAATGCCTTAATAGTTTTTGTGATCAAGATCAATCAAAAAGCTCTTCAAGAACTGTTTTCTTAATACTACTCGAGCTTTGAATTGACTGTTGTTGCTATATTGTTGATCTGATCATTCTGAATAAGCCTTCTATACTCTTACTCTTATTACTTTTGCAATCTATTCTTGTATAAAAGTGCTTGTGCCATTGTGGTTATTTGAAATCTTTTCATTGTACTGAATTCTATTCTGGTGTGAATTACCTGGTGTGGTAATTCTGTTTGTACAGTGGGTTCTGTATAGGTTGTAACTTGCTGAGGGGATTAATAAAGGGTTTTCTAGGTTATACAGTGGATATTGTATAGTTCTTGATCTGATGCAGGTTTCAGCGATTTTTTTTGCAGGGTGCAGTGTATTCTTGCGGGTTGCAAGATTGTTTTGTAAACTGATCTGGTAGATCTTTTTCATAGTGGAAATCTTTACAGTGGTGTAAGGGACTGGACGTAGCCCTTGTGGAAGGGTGAACTAGGATAACTTGTTGTGCCTTGTTCTCTTTTGCTCTCTCTTGACTGTACATGATAAATCTTGCTGCTTTTCTTGATTTTTCAGAATCTGTTAAACCTTTGTTAATTGAATAATTTCCTCAACTCTCTGAAAACATTTTAAGTAACTTTTGAAAAAATATATTATGTTTAAACACATTATATTCTTGACATTTCTGAATCTGATCAAGAACTAGAATACTAGTTTTCTATAAATCAGTAAATTCGCAACTTACTGGGTTCACGATTCATTAATCAGTTTTTCCAGAAAAGTTGATTTTCCACAATTACTAGTTAAAAACAGTTTTAGTAGATTAAACAAAGGTTGTCTTGTTTGATAATAGGTTCTTTAATCTGTAATTCATAACAAATTTAGAATTGATCTAATTCTTTGATTTCGTGGATTAATCTTTAAATACTGTTTTTACTACACATTGTATTTTTTCAAAACTTGCTTAACAGTCTACTAATTTTCCAGAATTACAATCTATCTTTAGTTTATTGATTCTGCGTGATTGTCTTTATTCTGGAATTTGTTTTGAACCTTTGTTGATTGCAATTTATATAATCTTGAATAGTTTCTTTTAAAGATTTTTCATTCCTCACATTGAAAAATACATTTGCGAAAAGTTTTAAAGGAGTTCAATTCACCCCCCTCTTGAACTTGGCCAAAACACATTTTACACAATAGAACTGGGAAACTTTAACAAGGTTCAATACTATAAATCTTGCTTAAAGGAACCAAGAAACTGCCTCGAGAACGTTCAACGTAGGAGGACTTGCTGCTATACAGAGAATTCTGGCCTATATTGTGATTTGGCTACTGACACATCGTGGTTTCAACCATGCAACATTAACTGAAGAGGATCTTATCCTCATGTACTGCCTCATGAATAAGATCAAGGTCAACTGGGTTAATGTGATCTGTGAGCATCTGTTCAAAGTGGGGAAGAAACTAGAATATCACATTCCATATGTGATACTGCTGTCAAGTTTCATTGAATACTTTGAAATAGATGTGGAAAGCGAAGTTGTTGAAGAGGTTAAGGCTCTGAATCAGATTTTCGCAGCCAATCTCACCAAGATTGGTCTGAAAAAGATGAAGAATAAGAGGTGGATTTGCAAGGCTGATGAGGAATCAGTTGAAGATGACAAGGAAGAAGAAGAGGAATTCACTAATGATGATGAGGATGATGAAGATGATGACAATAATATGAATTTTGATCAAGCTGAACCTGAACCAGAAACGCCTAATGTTCCTGTTCAAGACTCCTTCTCAAGGCTCAAACAACTCATGATGAATCAGTTCAACCACTTGGAAGATCAGAACTGTAGTCATCACCAGTATTGCGAGACACACTTCCAGCATATTAAAACTCAAGTTGATGACATCCAGTCCAAGCTAGGGACAATGTTTTTCCCACCTGACGATTAGGCTTTTTCATTGCATATCTAGTGGTGGTTTCTCTTTCATTTGATGAAGTCAATGGGGGAGAATTAGGAGTGTTGAGAATTAGGAAGTGTCAAATACAAAATGAGAGACCTCCCGGGGACCGGCGGACGCAATATAGAGGGTTCTCGTAAATATTGCTTAATTTTGTCAAAGGCTTCTTAATAGCCTCCATTCCATTCTACAGTTTGGTTCTTACGTGACAATTTGAACATTGGTTCACATGTGAAAGTTAATTGGGAAATGAATCTGGCAATGTAGTTTAGTCTTCCCAGAAAACCCTGAATTTCTTTTCTGTGCAAGGATGTGGCATTTCTAGGATTGCACGAACCTTGTCTAGGTACACTTCAATTCCCTTCTGACTCACAATGAAACTTAGAAGTTTCCCAAACCTCACGCCAAAAGTAAATTTCGCCGGGTTCAGTCGGAGCTTAAATTTCCTTAATCTCTCAAACAATTTTCTCAAATTGTTTATATGCTCTTCTTTAGATTTGGACTTGGTAATCATATCTTCAACATAAACTTCAATTTCTTTGTGCATCATGTCGTGGAAAAGAGTTACCATTGCCCTATGATAGGTTGCTTCAACATTTTTGAGTTTAAAAGACATTACCTTGTAGCAAAAGGTACCCCATAAGGTGATGAAGGTAGTTTTTTCCATATCTTCAGGTGCCATCTTGATCTGATTTTACCCGAAGAAACTATCCATGAATGAGTATAAAGATGATGTACCAGTGTCGCCAACCAAGGTGTCAATATGTGGAAGTGGAAAATCATATTTCGGACTGGCTCTATTAACATCCCCATAATCTACGCACATTCGTACCTTCCCATCTTTCTTTGGTACGGGCACGACATTTGCTACCCATTGGGGGTATTTGACTATTGCCAGAAAACCCGCATTGAACTGTTTTTCCACTTCTTCTTTTATCTTTAGTGCCATTTCAGGTTTCATTCTTCTCAATTTTTGCTTGATTGGACGACATTCAGGCTTCAGGGGTAGTTTATGTTGTACTATATCGGGATTTAGACCAAGCATATCTTGATAGGACTAGGCAAAAAACATCCTTGAATTCTCGCAAAAGAGCATGCAACTGTTTTTGCACTTCTCCTGTCACAATGGTGCCAATCTTGACTTGCTTCTCTTCTCCCTTTTCTCCCAAATTGACTATCTTCACCTCCTCCTAATATGGCTCTATTTCTCTCGTTTCTTATTCCACTAATCTCAATAATTCTAGAGGGGGTTCACAGTCCTCGTCACAATCACTTTCCGTATCCTTAATAGGGAGTTCGAAATTTGGATGCAAAAGATTTGAATTTCCAAAATCATCATGTCTACATTATTTGATTTTATGCAAATAAATAGGTAAGAAAACAAAATAGGAAAACCATGAATTTATTGGAAAAGGTGCAAACTGACTTTATTTATTGAATTTAAAAAAGCACAAAGTTTTAAGCCTAGAAAAGGGCTTTATTGAAAGCATGAAAAAAAACGATTACATTTCATCATTGGTAAACACCATGGATAAATCTTGGAACTCCCAATTGCTAATTCTTGCATCAAGAAGACAAGGGTTCACAAGATTCAGATTTCCTTCAGTCGGTACTTCTTCAATTACATCCACTTGGTCAACATTTATCCACCCTGGGCTTCAGAATGTTTGCCCTATATCACACAGGGTAATTCCTTCTTTTCTTCCTTTGAACATCTTCTTCCTGTCTGCCCCAGGTGGGTTTGTATACTAATCCATGTCTTCCTTTGTTCTCAAGTAACTCGAGCAAATTCAAGAGTCATTGAACACTTTTTCCCAACGCCTGTCCGTACTTGTATCCTACTTTCAGCATAGTTTTTGCCATCATTATTGATGCCTTCGATAAGTACGGGTTGACCTTGTAAGGTTCAACATACATCGTTCCTACAATCTCCAAAGCTTGAAAAGAAGTTTCCAAAGCCTCTTCAGCAGCCTCAATATAGGGAGTAGGTAATGGTCCACTCACCAATAAGTCTTCTTCTTCCGAGACTATAATTAATTTGTCGTTGACCATGAACTTAAGCTTTTGGTGCAAAGTAGAGGGTACAACACCAGCAAAATGTATCCAAGAATGCCCGAGAAGACAACTGTAAGCAGGAAGTATATCCATCACTTGGAACACGACTTGAAAAGTACACGGTCCTATTTGTATAGGCAGTTCAATTTCCCGGATAACCTCTCTCCGGCCTCCATCAAAGGCTCTTATGACCATGCTGCTAGGACGCAGATATGCCCCTTCACAAGATATTTTATCCAATGTAGTTTTTGGCATGACATTCAGGGATGAGCCATTATCAATAAGTACTCTTGTCAGCACGTAGTCCATGCATTTGACTGATATGTGCAAAGCCTTGTTATGACCTCTTCCTTCTGTGGGTATCTCATCTTCAGTAAATGTAAGGTAATCATTTGCCCTGATGTGGCTCATGATTCCTTCAAATTGATCCAAGGATATATCACGTTTCACATGAGCTCCATTAAGGATCTTCATTGACAACTTTCGGTGAGAGGCTGAATGCATCAACAAATCCAGCAGTGAGATTCTTGCTAACATGCGATTCAATTAGTCAACCACTTTGTACTCGCTTTGCTGTATAAACTACAAAAATTTGCCAGCTGCTTCATCAGAATTTTCTTTGTTGTCCTTCCCATCAGGTTCTTGATCAACCTGTAAGGCTTTCCCTTTCAAGATTTCTTTAGCCTTCTCTATGGTAGCTTCTTCGCCAACTTTCTCAGGATTTTTGCCATTGCGCAACTCTGGTGGGGTGAAAAGGCGACCACTACTTATCATTCCGCCAATCTTAGAAATGTTATCCACAGTAGTCTTATTAATGTCAGTAGCCTCATTTTCTTGTTTTTCACTTGAGTCATTTTTCATGACATTGATCCCTACCTCCATGGAACTGCCATATTGAAATTGCGGATGACTGATTCATTTATATTGAAACTTATAATGAGCAGCAATATTATGATTAGATCAACATAATTAAAGTACCAAAATAGTTAATAATCACCAAAGTACCAACATACTGAATAGATAACATACTGAATAGATAACATTTAAATCCTAAATACATATGAGGTTCACATATTCATTAAATAGAGCCCTATGAACTAGAAGTCCCTTTCTCTCTCCCTTGAACACCTCTCACTCGTCTAGTGTAGATTTGTCCTTCACACAAGAGGAGGAGGTGGTATGGTCTGCATATAACCATACTGTCTCAGTACTTGATCAGAAAGATGCATCTAGATGCTATGTTTATATTGGAGAAAACCTGAAAAAAAAAGAAATCAGTTCGAGAGGCCGACTAACTCTATGAGAATTGTAGGGACACCATATAACATCAGAGAGGGTGAACCGATCTAACTGTTGTCTAACATCAACTAACCTAGAGGGATGTCGACTGACCACATACCGAGAAGCCCGTGGAAGTGCTTTGCTATAGCTCGGGGCAACATTCTTATTTCTCATAGATGGGAAGTGCTCATAAATCCATGTTTGTTAATAATAAATAAAGTCAGAGGTGATAAAATATTACTTGTTAATTAATTTATAGGTAATAAAATATGTACTTGTAACAGAGTAATAAAAACGCTCAATTGTTTGGTCCCAACCAGAGAAGCATCTCCTACCTTGTCATATATGTGTGCTAAAGCAGCTACTCCCCAGGCATAACCACTATACACCGCAAGGTCGCAAAATAGTGGTAGATAAGAAATGGAGACAGATGTGACACTTTTATCAACAAAAATTGTGCAACCAATTAGATGCAACAAATACACCCTTGTAGCAAAATCTCAGTCTTCATTCTCACAGCATGTGTTGTAGTGATCTCTCAACCAACTGAGGAGCACAACATTGCCACGACCATCACGCAAAGCGGCATTAGCAGGACCATTAGGAATGTCTAGTAGTTCCCACATCACAAGAACGACTCCACTATTGTCTAACCTATCAAACATTAGAAACTGCCCCATAATAGGTAGGTGAAGTAGACTGGACACGTCATCCAACAAATCCACACATGAGGCCCTTGTCCGCTACCTCGTAACACATGTTGCATAGAGGCAACAATCTGCTATTAACAATAAATGCAAAGACCTCAGCCCGAGGAAGACCAAAATTGTTAACTTTTCTTTCATGAGAGACTAATTTTAATACTCCACGATCCTAAACAAAAAACAACAAATGATATCAAAACGTTCACATATTAAACACAAAATAAACACAACAAGTTATAACATAATCTTACCTCACCCTCCCACAATCTGAACGCCACATGGTGATTATAATTTACCAAAAGAGACACATCAGATGGTCCCCCAAGAAAACCTACCACCTCGCCAGCATCACCACCTCCAATACGAGGAGCTTGACCACCAACAAGAGGACCACTAGATGAAGCACCCCGATCTTCTCTACGCACTAATGTTGTAGGCCTTGTTCGGTCTTCAGCCTAGGAACCAGCTCCTCTAGTCCTCACCTGTCACAGTGCACAAAGTTACTCTTAGTTAAAAAAAATAGTTAACCAAAAATTGAAAAAATGACAACCTGATGAGCATGCCATCCGGGTCACATTTGAAAAAAAAATTGACAATCGGATGGCACCCCCATCCGGGTGACATTTCCAAAAAAAATGACAACCGGATGAGAGTTGTCATTTTTTTTGGAAATGTGACCCATATGGCATACTCATCCGGTTGTCTTGTTTTTGGAAATGTGACCCGGATGGGATGCCATCCTGTTGTCAATTCCAAATAAAATTAAGAACCAAATGACACCCATCTGATTGTCACTATGCCAAATCAGAAAATCTCTCCGTTGGCCGTCGACAGCCCCCCAAACACCAAATTAACTATTCTAATCAATAATATCACTTACTAATTGCTAATAAACATAAAAATTTGCTTACCTACGACTTCTTTGAACGTTTAATTGAAGATTTGGGAGAAAGGAAATAAACGAACGAGCTTAACCAGATGGCATTCTTCTTTCTCGCAGGAGCTATGCAGTTCCAGATCCGTGCGTGCGTGGTTGAGCCTATGCAGTGAACCGGATGAAGGCACAAGTGGACGAAGACACGATTACAAGAGCTTCCGACGGTGACAGGGGTAAGGATTAGGTTTAAAGTAAAAGTGAGAATCGGATATAAGAGTAAAAGGGGTGAAGGGTAATTTTGTCTTTGAACTTTTTAGTTAAGGACATAATTATCATTTTCAAGTTAATATGGAGGTGCAGGAAGATGGTATAGGAGTGGAGGAAGAATTCGTCCACCCTGTGTCACTTTTTCTTCTTTATTCCAAATTACTGCCAATTGGGCCATCACCAATCGCACCCCTTCTCCTCTCATTTTCAGATTCTTTTTCTACTCTCTTTTTTTTCAGCATGCTCAAGAGATAGGGCCAAGCCCAACGCGAATGTAACCCAACACCCATTCTTCGTTACTTCATATTCAACTACTATTTTCTCTTTTGAAACCTAATTAGGGTTAATGAACGGTGACAGCAGAGGTGTGAGAGTGGCAAAAAATCGTGACCATGACGGTGTCACGGTGAAGGAGGCACAGTGTGGAGACGAAAAGCTAACAGTGAAGGCAAAAAATGGTTTCATGTAGCGAGAAACTTTTGAGATTGTTGGCTCCGATGCAGCGATGAACCATTGTAGATGAAGAATGTGATTTTGAGGGTGAGGCATGGGACTCGCGGTGGAGGTGACACGGTTGGTGGCAGGTGGCGAGACCCAATTTCTCTCCGTCGCGGAGAACAATGATTTGTGACATGATGGTAGTTTTGGCTTACGGCAAGAGAGCGTGGAGGCAGAGGTGAGGCTTGTCGGAGTTAAGTAGTTGTTGTCGGCGATGAGAACTGCGGCGTGGTGGCAGGAGAAATGTGTATCATAAAGGCTTAGGTCACGGCGATTGTTTGGGGTCTCGATGGGTTAAGAGGAGGCGACGACTGAAGCGACACACGGAGAGCTTCATGGCGGCGAGGTGTTGCTTGGTGATGCCGTTTGGAAGCTACAAAAACATGAGTGTGGCAGTTGGTGATGCAGAGAGCATCACGACAACGAGGTGTGGCTTTCTTGACGGTGATGCTAATGTTTCGCAGATACTGAGATGGAGGTTTGTCTTCTGTGTTTTGGTTTGGGTCTTGTTTGTGAATTGGAAATATTGATTTTTTTTTTGTTTGAATTATTTTTTGAATTTGAAAATCTCTGGATTTCAATTTTTAGGTTGTTGGGTCAAATAAATTCGGTTGAGATTTTGGTTTATCTGGTTTGGGTTTTGTGATTAGATTGGGGTTTTCGGAGATTGGTAATTTGTTTGATTATTTGGCTGGTTTTGGGTTTCTAAATTGAAAGTTTCTCGCACACTTACTATCATCAAGTTGGAAGAAATGTACCTTTCGTTGTTTCTGTAATTGCTTCTTGTTGTTCTGTAATTTCTCCAAATAGCCCTTCTTTTTGTGAATTCTTGCGTTTTCTTTCCTGAGATTTTTGAAAATGTATCTTTTTCGTTGTTTCTCCCCTTGCCTATAATCTTTCCAATTTTGTGTAAAATCTGATTCCTCTCTATTTGTGTCTTTTGATTTGTGAATGAGTTTTCTCTTTCTGATGTGTGTGTTTAAGAACTGTGTGTAACAATGTGAAGCACGTAACCCTTTGCAACTTCTTCAAATTCTTCTTTTATACAATTGAAATCCGACGATTGAATTGATGTATGAATTCTGTTATTGGTTTTGATGCTTCTATTTGACCAAGTAACCGTGTAATAAAGGTTTGCAAATTTTGTTTCAACGCTTAACAAATTGGATAAAATGAAGAGTCAATTGGTTAAATGAAATGATTAGATGCATTGCATTTCAATTAACATTATGTTTCTCTTCTTCTTTTCTTAATGTTCAATCATGAATGTGAAAAAGATGAAAAGGAAAATAAAAAGGTAAAGAAAGCAAATGTCGCAAACGGCCCAACAAAAACAAGAATAATAAAAAAAATAGAAATAATAGAAATAAAAAAAAACAAATAGAAATTAAAAACAATGGGCCTAGCCCAAACAAAGATGATATAGTAAACAGAAGGTGCACTACGAATAAAAACACTGGCCCAAAACAAAATTAAAAGAGTGTGAAGTAAAATATAATATTTTATTTTTCTTATTTCGTTCTGACTAAATTGGATGTTGACACAATAAGGTAACCCTATATTAAAGAAGGGGTAACCTTTGTAGTTTTGGGCTCTTAATTAGTAATGTTTCGGTCGCCAAAACTTTCAGTTTCGCAACCCATGCAGATGCGGCTCATGTATTCAATGTGTTCATGCACACAAATACGATTCACATATCAGATATGTCTATACAGACAAATGTGGCCTATGCGGTCAACACGGCCATAATGTCTTAGTGATACGGTTTTGGCCTTCGAAGATGCATAAAATGCAGCACATGTAGATGCAGCCACAACCTTATGACGATGCGACACATTGAGAAGCAATCCTACCGAGACATGTCATATGACGATGCGGCGCAAGTAGATACGACTACTTAGAGACACGGTCTTGGTCATACAATGACATAGTTGCGAACAGTCAGAGATACGGTATTGAGTGATGCAATCATACATAGATATGATCACTCAAGGATGCCTTTTAGCATGAGGTCATGAACAAGCTGCCACTCACAGATATGACTCACATATGCGGTCTTCATTATACGGTCATGCAGTGATACGACTTTCTTGACGTGGCGCATTTTCATTGGTTTAGAGGCGCTTTACGTGGTTTGTTTTCTTTAATATGTGCATGCATTACATGAACTACTGAATGAACTTCAAAAACTAAAAAATCTATTTTTTTATCAAAAATTCCTTGTTATTTTCGAAAATCTTTTCCATGTAATAACATACTCTTTATTTTTGAAAATTAACTTTGTAAAAATATGATTTTGCGAAAAACTTAATCAATTGACTGTGGTTTTAAATCGATTGAATTGAGCCAGTTTATTCTATTTTGCAAACGTTTGTGCTTATAAAACAATGTCATACACCTTCGAAAATAAGAGAAACAAATACACAATGTTTTTACTCATTTTTCTTAGAGAATTGTTTTTTGAAGAAAGAGTTTTGTTGCGCTTATTCCAGTTTTCATAATCAAGATAGATAAAGATCTTTGTTCTTGAAGCTCTTCTTTTGTCAATATCACGTTGACATTGTTTCGGTTCATTGAAGATAAGCTTTACTGCAATATATTTTTATGTGATACAACTGTGTTGTGCAGTTTTGATCTTAGTATTCATTTTCTTTTGTATTGGTGATTGTGTAAACTACAAATTGTATAGGGTTTATGTTTGTAGTGGTGCAGTAGGTTTTTGCACGAGTTTGGATATCTCTGTAGGGTTCAGATGTGTCTTTTTACTGCGGGGTGCAGTGGGTTCTTGCGGGGAGCAAGTGTATTGAACTGTTCTTGGTTGAATTGTGTTCTTTATGAATTTCTTTGCTTGAGGCGCAAAGAGACTAGACATACCTCTTGAGGAAGAGTGTACCAGTATAAATCTTGGTGTTCTTATTCTCTCTCTTTCCTTTATCTTGCATGCGCTTACCTTTACTTATTATTGTTTCTGCATGCATGGTGTAATTGTTTGATTATGCATTTTGGCTCATTGCTTTTGTGCTAGGCATTTTGAATTCACGTAATGGATTGTGTTAATAAGGAACTTTCATTGTTTACATAAATTCTTTCCAAAAGTTTACGAAAATTTTTAAAGGTTGAATTCACCCTCTCCCCCCGTCTTGAACTCAGCCTAAATCATTTTCAATATGTTGTTTTAGTTTGAAAGATTATCAAGCACTTTGGAGTAGATGTGGATGGAGTGCTGATAAGTGCAAATTTTTGATATAATTTGGTGCACATTTTGGATGGATTGTGACCCTAACTGTGTGAGAATGAGCATTTATAATAGGTTTTGGACTTAAATTATGGATAATGAAATAATGCGGTGCTAACACAATGATTTTATGAAGATTCAGGTTTTGGAGTCAAAAAGCGTCTAAAATGGAGAAGAAGCTGAAAAGCAAATGACTTGAGTGTGTAGGAAAAACTCAGGTGGAAAAGGCTCAGAGAGAGGACAATTAGTGAGAATAGGCTCGAGCGTAGACTGTTGTTTAGGCCATGACTCACTAACAGAGCGCTTATGTTGTAACAAAATTTTGGACAGAGGTATAAAAAAGAGGAAATCTTCCTCGAAAGGGGGGCAGCTGCAACTACAATATTAATAGAGTCCTTTATTCTATTTCAAAAAATGTGTATTTTCATTGCTACCAAGAGTAGCTAATTTTCTCATTTCTTAGGATTGAATGTAGTTTGTCATCTTGTTTGCATTTAAACTCTACACCTTGATGAAGCATATTTACCCACTATTGGTATCTTTGTTTCTTGCTTAATGCCTGATTTTATTTGTATAATAAATTTGGGAATTGAACTTTGGGATTAACTGGGAAGTAGTTCCAAGGTTCTGAGCTAATAAAAAATGCTTGTTGCCATGGGATACCAGGAATGGATCTTGTGGTAACAACTGTTGAGGGTAACTTTGCTTAATGCCGATTAATGAACTAGATAAGTGAGGAACTATTATTTAGTTAGATTAACTTGAGGATTTCGAGGCATGAGGAATCAACTTGAATGGATTTTATTTGCACAAAAACTATGAGGTTGAATGGAAAATACAACAAGTGTGATAAATGAGGTCCAATCCCAAGATACACTTACTACATTGTTTTCAGTCCATTTACTAGCTTATGCTTTATTTAATATTTTGAGTAATTTAATATTTCTTTTGCACACTGTTTCAACTAAGAAATTATCCAACTCTCACTTAAGCTAGAATCACTTGTTGGAGCTAAAATGAAGCATGTTTCCTGTGAGTTTGACACTCGTACTTTCTACATTATATTACTTTTAACTTGGGACACTTGTCGAAAGATAGTCAACAAGTTTTTGGCACCGTTGCTGGGGAACAATATTGTTTAGTTCTAGGAAGATATTCTGTGCATTGTCAATAGTAGTAAATAATTGTGAATATTTTTATCATTTTGAGTATTTTACTATTGAGTTGAAATTTTATAATATACTCCATTTTGCTAACTTTTGGTGAGGAATAGGTGATTTATGTTGTTGAGAGGTCAGGTTTCTCAATAACAACTAGAATTTGACGTCGAAATAGGTGATTTATGCTGCCAAAAGGAATCGTAGCAGAAGAAGGAGAGAAAAACTTAACCAAGAGCAAGGTGAAACAGGACACAATCACATTGAAACCACACCAAAAGTTCCAGAAGAGACAATCATGGTTGATGCATGGGAGAATCCACCTCAGAGAACATTGGAAGATTATGCAATTGAACAGGGGCCATGCCATTTTTCCAGCATAGCAATACCAACGGCTACCAAATCAGTAGAGATGAAACCATCATTCCTGAGTTTGATTAGTAGGCATCAATTCACTGGATTAGCAGTCTACTTGAGGTCTTTTCCTTTCTCTCTAGCGGGAAAATCAAAGGAATGGTTGGAATCACATCCCTATCAAAGCTTAACCAATTGGAGCGATGTGGAGGAGAAATTCTTGAACAGATTCTTTCCGCTGTCGAGATACATCAAGGCTAAATCAGATATATCTACTTTTTGACAAGGAGCAGATGAGGCCTTTTATGAAGCTTGGGAAATATTTAAGGTGATGTTGAGGAGGTGCCCAAATCATGGATTTGATGATATAATTCAACTCAGTATTTTTCATAATGGGCTAAGACCTGATAGATATTTGATGTTGCAGCAGGAGGTACAATGACGGCTGTAGATGCTGAGCAAGCCTAAAGAATCATTGAAGCTTTAGCCTCATGTGATTACCAAGCCCAACATGATAGATATACAGTTGTACCGAAGAAAGCGATGGTTGAGCTCAATATTACAGATGTCATCTTGGCTCAAAACAAAATCCTTACACAACAAATTGAAACACTCACTAAGCAGATGTCGAATTTACCCAAGCAGCTGCATGTTGTATAGTCTTCTCAAGGACAAAACCAAACTCTGAAATGTGATTTTTGTGGAGGCAATCATTCAAATGGCCATTGCTCATACCAAGGTCAGTCAAATGAAGAAGAGCTGCAATACATGAGTAATCAAGGAAGACAAGGCGACTAACTATCAGAGCATTACAGCTCAAGGGTGGAGACAAAATCCTAACCAAGGGTTTCGATGGAAGTAAGAAGC
>Ga0099824_1002593_pt1 | contig 26466 bp, 11 predicted proteins | sample SiratrowhiteBW_FD_76837 | JGI IMG/M metagenome (GOLD analysis project Ga0099824, IMG submission 76837) | Root nodule microbial communities of legume samples collected from California, USA - Siratro white BW | ecosystem: Host-associated > Plants > Roots > Nodule | place: USA: California...
AAAAATATAATATATATATAAAATAAAATTTTTTAAAAATAAAAATATAAATAATACACCAAAACAAAATTTTTTATATATATATATATATATATATATATATATATATATATATATATATATGATAATGAATAATCTTATATAAGATTCTCTCTTAAAATAATAACTGATATTTCTTATCTATTTTAGCAGATATTCATTCTATCCCATTTAAAAAATAGAAGATATTTATTATTAAAAGCAGTTATAAAAGTAAGAGAAAAAGTTGGGTGCCAGCTAATTAAATATATTTTCTCAACTATTTAAAGGGATAAGAGGGATCATTTACATCCACATTTCACACTGTTTACCTACACATCTTAATACTGAGTTAAAATTTTCACTGAAAGTTCTTTCGCCAACAAGTACAGAGAATTTTGTCACTTAGAGACCAATTTTCTTGTAAGTAAACTTATTATGATGATTAACGAGTTTTGAAAGGATGATCATATAAAAGAAACAAATATTTTTTTTTTTTTTGTGAATTTTTATTAGAAATTGAAGATAAATTTGAAGTTTCATATTCAATAAAAGTGATTAAGATGATACTATTTAGAAAATATAAACTTATTCTCTTAAGATTGTGTTTTCATCTTGTATATTTTATTATTTATTGATGTGCACTTTCTTTAATATCTTTCTTTAAAGAACTTAATATAATATGTTTTTAATTGTAAAAAATTAGATTTATTAATATTTTTTAAGAATAATTATCTTTATAATTATTTGTGTATTGTACATTTTTTTTTATCATTTTATTCTCTTTTAATTATTTTATATAACTTTTTTTTACTATTTTTATCTTTATAAACATAATTAACTGTATTCATTTTACTATCTATACAAAAATTACCCACAAATGAATAAAAGATATTTTTATAGATTTAATATAAAATTTGGTAATATTTTTTCATTTTGATATTATCATAATATTTTTTAAATTTATTCTATTTTTATTATTATAAAAGAATGACACACGACCACTTAGTATTTCTACTAATATAAATAAAGGCAAAATAGATCGGTAAATTTGCACAGTTACCTTAATATTTTTTATTTAATTATAATTTTAGTTTCTGAAATTTTAGATAATTTTAATTTTGATCTTAAAAATTTAAAGAAATTTTTGTAGTTTATCATGAAATAATATGTTAGTCTCTGAATGCTAAATTTAAAATATTAAAAAGTAATTTTAAATTCTAAACCTTAATTCTAAATCTTAGTAAAATTAGACTAATCTCTCAAATTTAATATTCATATATATTTTCAATCTTAGAAGACCAAAATGTAAAGATCAAAGTCTAAATTACCTTAAATTTGAAGAAATTAAAATACAATTAATATTTTCCTATGAAAGAAAGGGACATGATGTGTATGTGTATTTAAGCTGTTACACGTGTTCTGACCTCCATATGTAAAAATCAGTGAAAAAACAAAACAACCTTCGAAAATGCAAATAAATAGTGGTCCCCACCTTGAAGATCTCTCTGTTAGCTGAGAAAATTTTCATGGTCTTCCAAGATCCAACTCCCTTTTGAATCCAACTTTGTTTACTATTTTGCTACTTCTAATCAAATCTCTTTCTCACTCTTATGTTCTGTTTTTACTTTTGAAGGTAGTCCTCTTTTCTTTTTTTCTCTCTGGGTTGTGTATCTTCACAGAGCAAAGCTACTAAATTCACTGAGAGAGCCAAAGCCAAAGGTGACGATGGAATGAATAAGAACAAATCTGAGATGAACATGCTATGAATTGTGTGGATTGGATCTAATCTATAGACTATTGTAGGTAATTGGCAAAAGGGGTGTTATGGCTACAGAGATCAAAAGCACTGTGATGAGGGTCAAATCAAGTGGTCAAGATGTTTCTTCCAAGCCTAAGATTGATCCTTTGGCTCTCAAGAAGAAGGTCATCAGCTCAAGCAAACACACACCTGTTTCTAAGATGAAGTCTGTCACCACTGTCACAAAATCTGAGGTATCATCATTCTCAACAAAAATTAAAAATACAAACACCCCAACTTTTTTTAATGATTGAATTGAACATGCATGGTTTCAAAGTTGGGACTTTGAATTGATGGGTTCTGAATTCAGCAGCTGATCTTCGTTGACTGTTGGAAATTGCATTGACTGTTAATTTTAGATGTTGCTGTGCTTACTGCTTAGGGTTCAGAATTCCGGCATGTTCCAATAATTGCATTTGATTTGTGTTAATTATGTTTTTCCTTACGAAATTTAGTACCATAACGCATTTATTGTTCAATTATAACGAGTTAATTTCAATTAGGAAGGATTGTATTGAACCTTATGTTTTCTCTGCATAAACTTGAAGGTTAAATCAAAACCGACAACAACATCATCGGCATCATCGAAAACAATAACAAAGACAACTACTTCCAAAGTGAGAGAAAAGAAAGTCTATAGTCTGCCTGGCCAGAAACATGATCCTCCAGAACAGGTATTGAAATCTACCTTAGTTGGGTCATGGAATTCACAAACCAAAGTCTACATATGGAATGGGCTTATACTCATCCTTGTGGTTTATTTTCTATGATTTTTGTTAACAGAAAGAACCCCTCAGAATCTTTTATGAATCCTTGTCAAAACAGATACCAACAAGTGAAATGGCGGAATTTTGGTGAGTTTTCTTTCAATCATGCAACTATTAAGCACCCATTTCACTCATGCTATTAGATGTGTGTTTTGTTGTCTAGATATGTGCCTAGGCCAACTTATACTCAGGATAATCATCTGCTAGGATGAGCACTATGAATGTTCTGTTTTAATAAATCAAATTAATGTTTCATCCATTGCATCAAGTTGCCTTAATTGTTTGTAAAAATCCTGTACTGTCTGCTGATAAGTGACTTTGGTTAAGAACATGCTATGGTCTCCATTTGTATCACTAACATTATCAACAAGTGTGACTGAGAAGTCTTTATCTTTATCTAAACAACATTCTAAAGATTTGGAATTGAAAATTTTAATTGTTTTCAACACCATGGTAAAGTATGCTAGGCCATTTTCCTCTACTTTGCTTCTCTTCATTTCATAGAGTGACATTGTTGTAGAAAAACAACTACAAGTATCTGTTCACCTGACAAAATTGTTTCCTCAGACATGTATCTTCATAGGTATACAACTTAATTAGATACTTATTCGATGAGCTTTTTCAAGAGAAGAGCTTATTCATAAGTTTAAATGTTGAAATAGACTAGAAGGAGCTATAAAAGATCATTACTCCCTTATTTAAGTTAGAATAAGATCTTTCACATTCTTAATAATTGCTTAAGCTTCTGGGTTTATTAGTTCATGATAGAATATTATAGCTGTTATGACTAAGTGATGTAGAGTTTGATCATTCTTCCAGTACCCCTGAGATCTGGGAGTGTTACTTGCCCATATAGATTGTATGCCTCTCCAAGACGAACCAAAAATGTTCTATTTTTTTTTTTTTTTTCTTGTGACTTGTAAATTACAAGATGATATATTTTGTTTATTCATTTTGTGGGAAAAAAAAAAATTACGTTATTTGGTTTGTTTGACCTTATCTTATGAGTTTTTGTGTATTTCTGTATCTGGCATTGAGTATCTCTGTCATCTCTGTAAAATCTACATACTGGTTCATCATCATTCTGTTTATGTCATAATACATTCTGTAAGGTAGAAAACCTCTTTGTATTACAGAACAGTGTGCCTTCCAAGAAATATACTGCTTCCACACTTTCATTATGACACCTCCCTATGCTTTCTTGAACCAATTTTTTATTTAAATGAACTAGCAACTTGACTATCAGATGGTAAGTGGTGACTAGAAAGGTTGTTAACATACTGAACAAGTGACAAATAACAAATTAATAGTAGCATGAAAGATCCTTAAAGTTAATGGGAGCAACCTTTATTTGGAAGCTATCCTACTAGGAGAAGCATTGTTTTAAACTAAGTAATAATTTTAAGAATGTTTTAACAAAAACCAAATTTACAATTTGTTAGTATATTCATTCTTCTGAAAAGACCAATTTTGATTGAAATAATGGCCTCAAATATTCAATGCTTTAATTTTCTGTATGGTATAAGTTCAGTCAGTATGATTCCTTCAGCATAACAGAATTTTTTTCAAGTAGTATAGGACTCTCTTGAACTATGGTGTTTTGTATTGTATTTGGAGTCTGTAGTTTCATTTTCTGAATTTGTTGTGGATTAAATCTTGCTCAGAAATTACAAATCTATGAATTTGCAGGTTAATGGAACATGGATTGCTATCTCCTGAAAAAGCTAAGAAAGCATTTGAGAAAAAACAGAGGAAGCAAAAGGGGCTTCGAACAGGAACTCCTGTGAAGATATCAAAGCCGCCAACTAAGACTGCAACATCACAGAAACCACAACAGCAACCGATATCAAAGAATGGCGACATAAAAGCCAAGAAAAGAATTCTGAATGAGAGTGATGATGATGACGATTTCATTTTAAGCCATAAAAGAAGAAAATGGTAGAAGAATGAAAGACTCATAATGTTTATTCAAAAAAAATAAAATTAATAAATAAATAATGGAAGAACTATTGTACCTTGTAAGACAACCTAAAATTCTTAGATAAAAACATTTACTCATACAATAAGGTACATGCAATTTATGTCTCTCTCACATTATGACAATGGAAATTGTTTCCCTGTGTTAGTTACCTCAGTGCCTTCAGATTGATCACCATATTTTATTTCCCAATTTGACTACCTCTTCTTTCTTCTCACATAACATAAAACGTTTTGGTTTAATCCAATTGATATAATAACTCTTCAAACGAATTAGTAACAATCATGTTAACCAATGAACATGCGTTTACATAAATAAATATCAACATAAACATAAACATCAATTGAAATTATCTATTCATAAAAAAACATAATTAGAATAAATTACCTTTTCACGCAAGGAAACAAGTGCAATGTTATAACTTCTCATAAAATACGCTCAAATTTAATTAATGTAACTCTTCCTGAATACAGATGAAGTATTTACAATTTCATGAAAAAATTACCTTAATAAACTCCATTATTTAGTTTTAAATACCCAAAGTGAAAATGGATATTCATACTAGGGATTCATTGACTGTATTTAGATTATAAATATCCATAGTAGACATAAAATAAACAGGTTTTTATATAAAATTTATGACAATACACTATTTTTTACAGATTTTTATATAAGAGTTGGAAACAACTCTATTGTCTCTTTTTGATTAAAGCTTTTTGTTACCGACAAAAACGAAAAATTAAACAAAAGTATCCACGTGTTGAAGACGCACTTTTATTAGTTTTCATTTACCCTTAAGAGATTCTTTCCCACTGATGTTTGGTGAGAATTTAACTAGAATATCAAAATATTTAAAATGAATACAAAATTTTAAAAAATAACTAAATAATATATAGGATGCAGAAGAGATATGATTTAATGGGAGTGGAAATAAAACTTACGAACGCTTTTATTTTAGAATAAATCTTCTTTTTTAAAATAAATCGTGATATTATGCTGTTATTTAAAAATGACTCAATTTCAGACAAGGATTCAAATTTATAGAAGAAGTAAATCTTAATTAATTTTTTTCAATAATATCTTATGTACATTTATTTAAAAATCTGAGAAGGATTCAAATTGTTACAAGAATAACTTGAAGAGAGTTTCTTTTATATCTTAACAATTTATTCTCTTTTAATGTAATACTTATATATTAATTACCTTTTAAATAATCAAATTAAATGAAAAAAAATATTATAGTGAACAATATATATATATATATATGTGTGTGTGTGTGTGTAATTTTTAATTTTAAATTAAAATTTTGAAATATCTATGTTTATTCAATTTCTAGTTAGAAAGTGTTTGATAATTTATAATATTTTAAAAATTTAAATATTCATATGTTAGGAGAAACTTCGCTATAAATTCTTTTAAAAGGATAAAAATAAAAAGAAAATTTAAAATAGACTTTTTCACTTGCTAAAATTAACTTTATATAAGTTAATAATAAAAATTTAGAGAAATTGTATAAAAGAATTTACATATTAAATTACATATAAATTAATTTAACTCACAGATAAATTAATTTGAATAGTAAAAAAAAAAAAAAAACTTGTGCAAATATATCCTTAATCATTCTCTTGTACTTTACAACAGATGCTTAAAAATCACAGACAAAAATTAGGCATTTTCCCCAAACCTTGTCTCATCATAAAGATGGAGGTCTAAAGATTTTGTCAAATATGGTTAAGTAGAAGCTAAATCATCGTACTTATTTAACTAGAGGACATATAATCTAATCGAAGTTGTTAGGTTAGGTCTTCAATCCATCCTTAATCTCATGGATTTTTACGTTGGCTGAAACCCTTCCTGTTTGAGTTCAGTTGGTAAGAGACTATGAGTAAACATCAAAAAAGAACATTTGGCGTTTAGTGACTTGATTCTCTCTATACACAAATTTAACTTGAAAATTTTTAGTTTAATTTATGAACAAATATCATAATTCGCATTCTTACAAACAGAGATAGGCCGAATATAATTAAACTGAAATGTGAGGAATTGAAAACAATGTGTGTTACTCTATATTCAAAAAAATAAAAAATATGACTATCGCATTTTTATTGTTTTGATCTAGAAATTTATATTTAGAGAAAGTCATAAAGTAAAATGAGCACTTGAATATTTTATTAATAAATTTAAAAATCTAATAATCAAGTTTTATTTTCACAAATTTACTATCTCTCTAAACTTTTGTCCCCTCTTTTCTCTCTGTTTTCTATCTAAATCTCTCCTTCCGTCCTTCATTAGATTAAGATCGGAGTCCACCGTTAGACTTGTGGCAACTATCTGAGCAACAATGCCCGATCATAGTTTGAGTAAGTTCAATTTTACCCTTTTCTCCTCCGAATTAGTTCTAAATATCTGTTCAGTAGGTTTTTATATCTGTAACATGTACCTTCAGAGGCTTCAAGAGGAGTCTCTGTTGGTTCCACATCCTCGTAGTGTAGTCTAATCCTTGATTAGATACTCTATGTTGCAAGTGAGAGTTCTCCTATTTTTAGATTTTTTGGAGCTCTTTTGGAAGAGTATCTGCTCAAATCAGGTAAGGGAAGCTAACTATAATAGTTGCATGCTTATAAGTTATAATTTTGTGAAATTTGTAATTTGAAATTTCGAGTCAAACATGTAATCTAAGCTAGGGTGAATCACTTGTGTTGAATTTTCCTATAGGTCTGAATTTTTGGGTGAAATTTATAAGTTGAAATAGATGATTTCATATGCAGATGTGTTGTCCTGTGAATAATGGGTTATTTGAGCATGATTGGTAGTGTTGAAGTAGTGAACTAGGTTGAAAAATCATAAATACATTTGGTTTTTCTGCATATTTTGCTTAAGGTCTGAATTTTTGGGTGAAATTTATAAGTTGAAATAGATGATTTCATATGCAGATGTGTTGTCCTGTGAATAATGGGTTATTTGAGTATGATTGGTAGTGTTGAAGTAGTGAACTAGGTTGAAAAATCATAAATATGTTTGGTTTTTCTGCATATTTGTTTAAGTGAGAGACTCTCGCTCAAGCGAAATTTAAACATGCTCTTTAGACCATTTTTGTTCGATTTTCATCCAGATGAGAAAAGGTTTTCGCTCAAGGAAATGTATTCTCGCTCAAGCGAAAATAACATTGGAACTAGGGTGCTCTTTAGACCATTTTGTTAAGTGAAAAGCTTTTTACCCAAGCGAGAACCTTCAAGATTGATGATTCATTTGCTTGGGAACTGCGTAGATTCACAGTCTGGAGTTGTATAACTGGTGCATTTCTCGGGGTTATTTCTCGGAGTTATTCAATGTATGAGTCTTCCGAAGGTAGAGTCAAATTTGTTTATATGGGTCATATTCATATAATTGAAATTGTGAATGAAATTGAGTAAGATAAATGGTTTTGACTGGTTTATATGTTGTTGAAATATGTGATTAATTTTGGATTATTTTAAAATTGTTTTAAATCTGTTAGCTTATCCTTTCTCGTTTGTATTGGTGTTTCTATTATTTATCTATAATGATATTGTATTATATGGGAGCAGATAACACTGCAGATGAAATTGTGAATGGTCATTTTGCATTTAGTACACTTTGACAATAATAGATATTTTGAAAAATTTATATATGATTTTTTTTAAATATGTTTTAAATTTCAGTTTAGTATGATTGCATATTTTAAAGCATATGAATTATTGTAAGAATACGTATGGTTATGAAATTTTAACTCTCTTAGTAGAATTATATTTATTCCTTATAGCAAATGCTCCACTCTCGTTAGCAGAACCTATCATGTAAGTTAGACCAGCATGCCTAAACCTTCTTCATTATAGTCACTTCTTAGTTCATATTCGTGACACCTTAACCACGTTCTCCATTGGATTGAACTACATTGAGTTTTTCAGCTCTTAACTGCAGTAGAGGATATACCTACCAATATATGAAATGAGCGATGCCTTTTCTTTTTTGACTGGTAGATAATTGTCGTTTTAGTTATTAATAATTATGCTATACAAATTAAGATGTTAGAATGATGAATACGTTACGTTTAAACCCAACCCGACAAGCCATATATCATTGAGTAGACATCTTTCCATGCGTTGATCAGAATATTTTGTTTGGACTTGAACTACCATCAAAATTTTTGGTTTCAAGTACTATATATGTATTCGCCTGTTAACCTTGGTTCAACCATGCTCACAGTAAAGGCAAGTCATGATCAAGTCCCTGGTGTTAAGCAGCACCCTATGTATGTTTTAAAGTCTCATTCTCCAGAAACATCTCAATTTAGGCCACGTGGGAGTGGCTCGAGTGATGGAGATTGAGTAACAGATATAGGCTAATCAGAATCCTGAATCTTCTCAAAACTTTGCTAATTACGAATCTTAAGTCAGATCCAAAAAAACATTGAGGTTATGAATAAAATGTGTCTTCAGTGAATCAATCACATTAGTATAGCAGCAAGCAAACTCAAAAGTCAAAACAATAATGTGTCCACTATTAGTTTCAAAAACATAAAAATTATGTGTTCACTGTTGCTGTTCACCTTTGAACAAAACCACAGGAATCCTGGAACAGAAGCCAAATGCATTCACCAACTCAAAGATCTTATCTGGGGTGGCCTTTGTCGGACCTTAGGCCATGCCTCAACGTGGCCCATATGTCTGATTTAAGGTTCTATAATCGTTTTTCTTATTTGATGAGAAAGAAAGAGAAAAAGAACCATGTGTGGCTGCGGTTGGGTTCCAAGAGTTTTTCTTTGTACTTGTATATGTGAAGAAAAAAGTTCTATGCGTTACCAGAACAATGTAGCAAACAAATAAAAAATAAATATCATGTCATGGGTCCAAGTCCAAACAGGTTAACAGGTACACCACAAAAGGCAACAGCTCATTTTGGAGGTACAATATCATCGTCTGGTAGTGGACACTTAGGGAAAATATGGAAACGCACGTATAAAACAATAAAACCATGGACGGATTATTTTCGTCGTTAGCAAAGCATAAAATGTAGAGAGGCCCTAGCAATGGCAGAAGCTATAAAGTTAAGTTATCTATCCTTTTGGGCTTAGATAGATAGACTTTTGAGGGTTATCTCGCTTCATCAATAATACAACCATGGTGCTGTAAATTGCAAGGATTTGTTATGTGTCTAATCTGAGTGATAGGAAAAATGGGCCTTTAACATGTTTGACAAAGCAATGTCACTTTGAAGTGTGGGGTTGGTCCATTTATTAGAGTTAAATCACTGTTCACAAAGTGCACGTGGCAAGATGGAAACACCTATAGCGCACCACACTGCCAACACAACACACACAGGGCTTACTCGGTTGTCACGCACAAAGAACAAAACAGTCCATAGGACAATATGAGTACAATAAAATTTAGTTTTTTTCTTATTATCTTTTCAAAGCATGGCGTAGGTAGCATCCTTTAGTATTTTCACTATTTTGAAAACTACTTTTTCTAATGAATGAGAGAAAAACGTACCATAAGATTACAGTCTCTGGTGGTGTCTGAAATGTGAGTGATGATGAGATGGAGACAATTACAAACCATGAATTGGACAACATGCCGAGGAATACTGGCAGGCCCCATCAATTTAAAAGGGATCTAATCGCATAGTAATAATAAACCGAAAAGGAGTAGGAATAATAATAAGGGGAGAAATAATTGCATCTTCTTCTACGAGGAGAGACAAATAAATACATCGTAAATGAAGGGGAAGAAATATTGAAAGAAGGGTCCAAAAACCTAAATCATTGCTGGCCCTGACTCTCTAGTTTTAAAAGCACTCACATGCAATGGTTGGAACCCCTTCTGTGGTGATGATTCATGGGAGTTATACAGATACCGAATTACATGTACTAGTACATCTACATCATTCCCTCTCAAGCAAATCCTACAATTCTAATCAACTAAGCTTGAACTAATGAGTTACAATGTAACATGTGTAAATGGAACCAACAACTGATTGATTGCTTTCAAGTTGAGACTTGGACGTACCCCAAGAAAGGAGAAGCGCGTCCGTATAATGAAAAAAATGTTGTTTTGACCTCTCCCTGGGGAGGGACACCATATGCTTTTCTCCACTGTTTCTAGCTTTCGAAATGATATGGAGAGAGAATGAAATATATATATAAATAGTGAGGGCGTGAGAAAATATTAAAATACGACAAGTTGTTCAAATAATAAATAAAACTGGTCGTATCGGATACCTACGTCTACATGCAAAGACAAAGGAACACAATTTAACCCATCCCAAAAGAGGAGTGAAAATCAGCAGGGATACTCATCATAGAAAAACCCCAACTAGACTGATAAAATAAAAAGTACACAAGTGGAGGTGGAGCCGTGGCACCTCTCGTGTCAACCCTATTAAATTTGACTAACCAAACCTGTTGCAGCCAGCAGTGCTTTTTACAGTGGAAAATACAAAATAGCAAATTATTGGCGATGGCGAGTTTAGGGCAAGATAATAAAGCACAACAGAAGAGCCTTGATATGCATTGCATTGATGAAACTTTCTAGCAAAAAAGATGAGGGGTAGATGAACAGTGAGGAGGGTGAAAGAAAGAACAGGAGGGTGGTTAAAAAGGGTAAGCATGAGTAAATACAAACACAATATATATAAAGGAAGGAACAAAATTTAACAGGAGGTTGCGTGGCAGCGAGAGTGAAGAAGGTATTAGTATTAACTATGCGATTGCAGGGCGAGTGTCGCGTTTTTCTCAAGTGGGTCCATCCTCTTCTCCTCTATGAACCTTTATAAGTGTTATATGAGTCACTGAGAAGAAGTGACAAGGAAAAGAGAAGAAAAAAAAAAGTCGTAGCTAATGAATTTCACTTGCATGTCAAATGAGAAGAGCCTCCTCCTTCTCCTCTTCGTCTTCTTCTTCTTCCTCCGAAAATAAGCAACTAAACTCCATCACGCTGTAGAAAGAACCACATAGTGATAATTTAGTTTTCTTTGACAATAAAGAATGAGAGTTTCGGCGGAGAAGACGACGTCGTCGGAGACCGAGGCGGGGCCGGAGAGCAAGAAGATAAAGCGCATTCGCGACTCGAGCAAGCACCCGGTGTACCGAGGCGTGCGGATGCGGAACTGGGGGAAGTGGGTGTCGGAAATCCGCGAGCCGCGGAAGAAGTCGCGGATATGGCTAGGCACATTCCCGACGCCGGAGATGGCGGCGAGGGCGCACGACGTGGCGGCGATGAGCATCAAAGGCTCCGCTGCCATTCTGAACTTCCCCCATCTGGCGAACTCCCTCCCACGCCCGGCCTCCCTGGCTGCCCGCGACGTGCAGGCGGCGGCGGCGAAGGCGGCGCACATGGAGCCATCCTCGCTCTCGTCCTTGGTGTCGGCAATGGACCTGTCGTCTGCCTCGGACGAGTTGAGTCAGATAGTTGAACTTCCGTCCCTGGAAAGCACCGATGCTGGGTGTGTGGAGTTGCAGGAGTTTGTTTTCATGGACTCGGTGGACGCGTGGATGTATCAGCCACCACCCTTTGATTTTGATGCCGAACGAGACATTGCCTTTGAGGGTCTGGTGTGGAATTACTAGGTTCTTCTTCTCTGTGGCCTCGTGTTGTATAAATATTCAAAATCATCTCTTTTTTAATGGTTTGGTTGGTTGGTGTGTGTTCTCTTGGCAGTGAGAGCAGCAGCCACTTGTGGTTTTTCTTTCAGAGGCTGTTATATTCTTCATGGTCTCTGTGTGTCTTTCCTTAACTCCTCTCATTTTAATTGTAAATGGCTAGAACAAATAAAGTAAGAGGACAACATTAATTTGTGTTTCTATTCTACGTCTGGTTTGGTTCGGTTTTGTTTACAATCCATGAAATTGTAAGTGATATGATATCCCATATGCTAGTGTTTTGGTGGAAAGAGGCGTACGGAAAAGAGATAGAAAGGGGAAATGGGAATATTGAGGAGGAGGACGATGACGATGATGATGTTCTTTGACCACACGTTTTATTTTGTATGTCTTTGCTTGTTTCGATCATCTTGGTTTGGGTGCTCGTTGGCACAGATTTTTGCCTTTAATATTAAAGGATGTTTGTGTACAGCTTGGTTTGGTTTTGCCCTGGCAAAATTGAGAGGGTGGTGGGTGTGACCCATAAAGATTTGTGCTTACCTTTGTGCAGATGGAAAAGTGTGATTGGTGCAATGGATGTGACAGTGACAAATTCATTTTCATGTTCATGAAAAAGGACAGACACTCTCTCTAATGTACTCAAACAAATCAAAGGGGTCACACACTAACTACAACCACATTTTTCCATATTCCCCATTTGCTTCTCAATTACCCTTTGCTCAACTCAATAGCTCAAGGGGTTTGCTAACTCACTTCACTTCACTGCAAATCTGCAATGTCTCTTCCTTCCAACTTTTCCTTCGTGGCGTGTCAGGTTCAGATCATAGTAGAAGATACCATTAATGCAAGTTTTTTTCTCTTTATTTTATTCTACTACATATACTTTTAACTTTTCTTGTATTCATCACTTTTTTTCACTCATCCTTCTTATTTTTATCTAATTTATTTCTTTTCTCCCTACCAAAGAATTCACTTTATAGATTGTTATTTAGATTTAACAAGCATATAACTGAATTTTCTTTAATTTACAATATTTAATAAAAAAAATATTCAATACTTTTGTATTTCAATTTTTCTTGCATCTAACTGAATTGTATCATTTTTGTGACATTAAATGGTATAGAAGATAGTAGTAAAAGTAATGAAATAGGTTAACAGAAGATTCCCCGGGAATTGCGTAACTGAAATAGAAAATAGTTTTGTTGATGGGGTGCTATCGGAATCCTGGGCATTGCAATGTGTAGTGAGCTATCAAGAAGATTCAAAAATCTAGTATGTTTAGACTTAACATGTCATTGAGACCACAAAAAGCACAACGAAAATGTGGTATATATGGTTTGAATGAAAAGATTTTCCTGTCAGGAAGGATCCACGATAGTAATGATTAACCATTTCTCCTAACCAAATACAAAGTCAGAAGACAAACGTCACCTGTTTCTTCCCCACCAAAATATACTTTGCTGCTTTCAGGAAAATATATACATTTTTTAGTCCATGAATAATGTGGATTGGATCGAGTTTTGAAAACATATGTTCTATATTTAGCTTAAAAATAATGACTTGTAACCGTGCAGGTTGTGAATTACATAGATAATCCTCAACGAACTTTATCACCTCCATAATTAATATGTGTGTTATTTTGGCAGAATATGATAGGAAAGTTTAGGAAAGAGTTAGTGAAATGAAAAGGAAAACGAATTTTAATGGCTGGCCAAGTCAATTTTGTTCTATTTGTCTTTATTTAAAATGTCAAATGTACAAAGAGGTAGAGAACATTCAAAGAGAATTTTTGTAGAGTTGGGAGCAAGAGAGTAGACAATTCCTTGGGTAACATGGGATAGTTTATCTAAGGCAAAAAAAAAAAAAAGGAGAATGGGAGTTAAGGACTTGAAATTATTCAACTATGCGCTTCTCGGGTAAGTGGAAGTGAAAACTTAGATGTAAAGAAAGAGGTTTATGGACTGAAGTTTTAGAATCTAAGTATGGGTCTTGGAGATCTCTAAATAATTTTGAGAATGATAGATAGTGAAGAGATCTTAGAAGCATTTGTGAGGATCCTCTATTTGATAACAGTTTGATAAGAATATAGTTTGAAGGTTAGGTATGGGTGATAGGATTCAATTATGGGACTATAGGTAGGTTGAAAAAAAATGTTCTTAAAGATTTTTATCTTAGATTTTATGCTAATAGCTTGAATAAGGAAGTAACTTTGATTCAGGTTGAGAGATGGAATGGTACTATTTGGAGTGGAATCTGGAGTAGAGGAGAATTTAGTTTCAGTGGGAGGAAGACCAAGTTAAACACATGATATTAGAGTTAGATAATAAATTTTTAAATAGTCAGGGTTATGATGAATGGATTTGGCAAGCCAACGATCTCTAAATTTATATTGTGTTAAGTCTGCATATAACATCTTCAATGAAGAAGGAGTCTTAGGTGAAAACAAGTTGTTGTAAAAGACTTTATGGAAAATTAAAGCATTCACTTCTGCATCAACCAAAGTTGGCTTGAAGAGTTTTAATTAATAGGGTACTTATCAAAGATAACCTACAAAATAGATTAGTGTGCAATTAAGTAATAGGTTGTGGCACATTGTGTGAAGAAAAGGAGTAAAGTGTTAGTCATCTTTTTCTAACTTGTATGGCTCAAGTCAATGCATGGACTTAGATAACGAATAAATATCCTAAATTTTCTTATTCTGATTGATATCTAAATCCTCTCTTATCGATCAAATGTTTTACGTAAGGTCAGATAAAGGTAAAGTTTTTTAAAGTTAGTTATCATTAACAGAGGATGTTGGTTTTGTAGGTTTTCGAACTCATGTAGATATTTAGAATCTTGTTTTTAACTGTTTTGTAAAGCAATAAAGGTATTGTTTCAAATTGTATCACATATCAACAAAGGTTATACACAGTCTTTGCTAGAAACTGGTTGTACTAATTTTATTGTGAGAAATTGTAGAATTTGCCTACAAAAAGGACTTGCTTATGTTGTTGTTTTACAGGTTAATTGGAATTGGTGTTGTTGGGGATATTGACGTGATGAAGAAGGTAGATCGCTCAAGGAACCTAACCCAATCTAGGTTGATTCCAAAGGATGAAGAATTTATAGTTTACAGGGTCTAATATTGCAAGGAAAATAAGTCAACATTCAAATTATAAACATCCATAAGGAATGCAGCTTTCAAGAGATAGGATAAAGGTTTATTTGATCTGAGTAGGAAAAGATTAAACTGGTACAAGTTAGTTGAGGGACAATGATAATGGTATCACCCAAGTAAGTATTGTTAAATAAACATTAAATGTTATTTTAGTGGGTTTTGAATTTAGAGTTCCATAGATAAGAGGCAAAGAGTCAAGAGTTTTGCATAAGAAAGAATTGTTCCATGACTATAATAAAATTTTATTATTTTCAATTTTTAAAAAAGTGTGTTAATACCTATAAATAGGTTGTTCTTTCTGTTGTAAGAGACAAGAGAAAAAAAATAAGAAAAGAAAAGTATTTCTCTTTTTCCTCTACGTCTCATATTTTATTTTCAAACACTTTTCTCTATTGATTATGTAAAATATAGGAAAATGTAGTCTCTGTATTTTATATTTTAAGAGTTACAGTGGTAGATTAGACAATTTGTGAACCAAGATTTTGCTTTTTTAGTAGTTAATTAGGTTAATTGTTATGAAACAAAACAAGTAGACTATGACCTTTTATAAAAGAGTTTGGACATCTTTAAAATGTCTTAATTTATTTATTCATTATTGTCGATAAAAAAAAATATAATATAGTATTATATATTATATGCCAGTACAAGATTTTTTTTTCTCATATTTGCACTATTTTTTCTCATATATTTTACACTCAAATATACATTCAAGGTAAGCTAGTAAACTTCAAACAAGATATAAAATACAAATCAAATACAGTCATTTAAACATAACAACATTTCTCATAACCACATTTAGTAATTTACATCATTAGATCCCCACACAAACTAATTTATTAATCACATTTTCACTTTCACTCTTCACGGATTAAATAACCCCAACTCTCATGACTTGACAAATTTTGAACAGCTAAGTACTTAACACTTTTCCACAAGAAATCAAGGTAACTCCTAACATTAGCTACAATAAGTAAAAGTGAAATAATCTCCAGTTTCACCTAATTGTAAATTATATAATTAAATACCTAAATCCCTACAATACTATAAATCAAAGCATATAAGCGGTTACTTAATATTTAAAACATATTTATATACAATTATTAAAGTAAATGAGTACTATATATAACAAAGTTATCTAAATTATATAATAAAATAATAAAATATAACTTTTTTTAGAAATGTGAAATTTGTCAACTAAGCATCAATTTTAGATTGACTTAATTTGGTAATAAATTTTTTTATCTGTATTGATGATCTCAAATCAGTTACTGATATGACCAAAATGTACTAGTGTACTATATAAGTGAGGTAGAAATTTTATTTTACAATTTAGTTTGTGAAACTAGATTAGATTTAAAATTTACTCTCTTAAAATAGTATTAGAGTTTATTTATAATCAATCATAATGAAATTTGTTTTATCTATTATATTACTTATTATTAAATCTTTCTGTATTCTTACATTTGATATGTTTAGTGAGTCACATGAAAAGAGATGTATTGAAAATAAATCAATGAGACATATGATCAAATTTTATTATATAAATGAGATACAAACCTCACATTTAAACTAATTTAAACTAATTTAACTAATTTATGATGTTGAGTTTGATTTTAAATTTACTTTCATAAAAATTGACTAAATAAATTTTAGCATTTTTTATTTCTCATTTGAAAAATTCTGTTTAAATTTTTTAGGATTATCAAGGTGTTCCGTTAAAGGAATTATAAAGAAAATGATCAATTCAAATATATGTAAAAAAAATAAAGATCAAAATTCACGTATTTAAACATAATTATATATGTAAAATAATTCAAGTTCCACTTTTTCAAAAACAACTTCGTATACAATTTATTAATTAAGTCAATATATAAGGATCTAACCATGCTTACTTCTTCTAGCATAAACTCTTGTAAACAAAATTAATACAACCGCTTCTAGTAACACAAGAATTCTAAATTCAAGCTCCTCAAATCATCACTCAATACTCCTTCATGAAAATATAAGCTAAGAACAATATTCAAACTAATATCAACCACGTGAACATCGTCGAATCACACTATTTAAATCGATATCTGACAATAGAAATTCTCAATTCCTTTAATTCAAACTTTCAATATGAAGAACAAAGTCTACTTTAAAAGTTACATGTAAAATTTTCCAAAATTGAAAGTAGAACACTCTTCAAAACTGAAATTTAATTATAAGTAAGATTTTAGCTTCCTTATCTAAAAAAGTTTCCTTTTGATGTAAAGAATACACAATGGTATGGAGGTTCCGAAGCACACACCAAAAAAAAAAATATTGATTAGTCCAAAATCTCAGTATCCCACCGGAGAACAATCCTTTGATATTTATATTTTTTTTATATCAAATTTCATAAAACTTAAAAGAACTTTCATGCATGAAATTTCTTAAGAAGGAGAAAGAAAGAGAGCACCTTCCCAAAAGATTGATATATCCTAATTTTTTTTATTCACATATACTAAGAGATCACATAACACTACAAGAAAAAACTATTTAGAAATCAATATTTAGCTACCAAATGAATTGGTTACTAATTGTAACAAAAATAGTCACCAAATTAAATTTTGGTTGCTAAATAACTATAAAATATAAGTAATGATTGATTTTAGTGACCAATTAAGTCAAATAATTGATATCTAACATTAGCTACCAAGGTTTTAGTGACCTATGCCAATTATTTGACTTAATTGGTCACTAAAATCAATCATTACTTATATTTTATAGTTATTTAGCAACCAAAATCTAATTTGGTAACTATTTTGGTCACAATTAGTAACCATTTCATTTTGTAGCTAAAAATTGGTCTCTAAATTTTCTTGTAGTGTAAGAGGTAAGAGTTTGGTGCTTGTGGCTTAGAGAGATGAGAAGGATTTGGCAGAAAATGAGATTATTAATGGTTAATCTATTTCGATGAAGAAATAATTTTGATTTTCTACTATTTTAATCTCAACTTTTCCATTTTTTTCTTTAATTTTACTATTTTTAAGCTTTTAATGTAAACAAATCTAATCCAAACTATTCTACCATCCTCGAAACCCATTTATAACACTCATAAAATAAAATTGCACGTACAAATAAATATAGCAAAAACCAATTACTCTCTGGTAGGACAAATTAATGATAAACATGAGCAACCGCCATGACAGTTATATAGAAAAGTATTTAATTGAAAAAGAATATTATATGAAGAATGCCGTGAGATGAGTACATATTATGCAGTTTGGTGTTTGTTTGTTTAATGCAGGTTGTTACTTATTAATATTAATTGTCAGGTACGCCAACCATAATTGTTTTCCACTTTTATTATATTAAACATTAAGAACAAGAGCATATATATTTCTTTTCTTTCTTTAATCAAAAGGCCTAAAGACTTATTGACCAAAGTAGAAAGAGATGATAAAGCAGGAATCAATGAATCAATAATGATATATGTTTATACTATAAAGGGCAATAATTTCAGTGGCAGTACCTATGCTATGATGTAGTTTCCCTTGTTTATTTAAGCAAGGTTGCTACCCACTTAAATTAATTGTCAGGCATACGTACCAATAGCAATCATAGCTTTCTACACTGCATTTTTTTAAATAATAATAATAATAATAAACATAATTGTGAACAAATCATGTACTTTTCTTCTATTATGTCTATTGACCAGAGAAATTAATAAGGAATCATAAAACATGAACTACTACAGTTTTATAAAGGTTAGCATTGTTGTCTTTCGATCCACCACACGTTTACACTGATCCGTATACGGTTTAAGTACGTTCATTATTCGTAACATATACAGTCCATCGTTATTATCATACGCGATACAGAGGTGGGGTCTGTTTGTTTGTGTGTTTTATTGTTCATATTTAAAGGATTTTTAGGGTTTCATTGTTCGTGTGAAAGCTTTAAATTATTATTTTAGGTGTTTTTAGGATTTTTAGGATTTCATTTAGGTGTTTTAATTTTTATCATTCATTTAAATTATTTCAAAATGTTATACAGGCATTTTTTTCATACATTAGGGTTTTTTTAATTAATTTTTCAATATGGTGGAATCACCATATTGTCGAAGTTGTAACAAAAATAAAAATAAAATTAGAAAAAAAAATGTGTATAATTTCAAAAGAACTCAAATGGTATATATAAATTTAATCTTACTATTAAAAAAATAAAATCATAAACTTATATTTATGGTATTTAAATTAAAATTAACTGTTGTAATCTTTTGATATACAGAAAAATATTATATATGAAATAATTTATGCATTTCAACTCATGTACAAAATTGACTATTGTAATGATAAAGGAAGGAAGTTATGTCCAAATTAGTCATGATACTTAAAAATCATGTATTTTAATTTGCAACGTAGAAGTTTATGTTTTCTGGACTCTATAAATCTTTTATTTGAATTTGGAACATATATAAGTTATTACAACTGATGATCCTGAATCTTTTCTCTAAAGATATTACAATTATTTAAAAAATATAGGATTACTTATAAGACGTGGGACCATATTACTTTTACTTTTTAATTGGAAATTTGAATTGGGATCACTTAATATTCCTAAATATAAAAAAAAATCACTATTATCATTTTAGAAAAATATAAATAAGATAGTGTGGTTAATTAAGGCAACATATATATTTTAATTAAGAGATAGGTGATGCCAACTTTAATTAAAACCCACCAACACACACATAAGTTTTTAAAATAGAATTGTGTATTTTTTTTTTCTTTAGTTTCTCATTGTACTATAGAATACATAAAAGTGAGAATCAACTATTAAAGACAAATTAATTTTCATAATTTTCCTTCCTTCCAATATATTTCAAATTCCTATAAATTTCTTTATTTTATTTAAATAAGATCATCCAGTCACAGAAATAAAAAAAAAACTATTTTTTTATTAAAAAACATTTTTGTGTCAAAGAAATATTAATTATGAATGAATATTATTCACAATAATTAAAATAAAATTAAACAACTGTTATTGTAAATCAATTGTTATAAGATCTTTACATTGAAAGAAAAGTAAATAAAAAAGATCTTAAAAGTGAGATGACATAATCAAATCTACTACAAGATAAATTAAGATTTTATATTGTGAACACATTAAGATATTGAAACTTCAGTGACAATTGAGACAGTGGAACTTATGACAGGGAAGGAGTGATTAGTTGTAACCCTTCTGGATATATACTTCATGTTTGATGATTGATGTCTTTTGGTTACTCTGGTAAAAAAAAATTCTTGTAACATTCAACACATGCATAAAACCTTCTTCCTCTCTTCTTATCTTCTTCAAAATACCAGCACTTATTTTAACTTGCCATGAAGAATATTTTTATTTTTCAAAAACTCGTCATCATTTGATTTAAATTTGACAAGAGAATATTGATTAATTTTGTTGTGAGAAATTTTTACATTTTACCCATCCTGTGGCAGGAAATTTGTCTGGCGAAGTTGTACCAGTAACAAGTTTTCAGAGTTGGTTCGCCGAGCTTCCAACCATGGTGCAGAGAGGTCAAAATATATCACAATCAGTGTCTGCCACAAATTCGTCATTCAATTTTATCATTGAATATATAAAGGTCTTGTACATGGTCCCCTAAGGTTAATAAATTTAATGGAGTACCCTACACCCTCTGATATTATTATTTAATATATATTAATTTTTTCTCTATGCATGTTGGTCTCATTTACGTTGATTGGGTCAACTTTTTTCACTTGTTGTTGTCTCAACAAACTTGCACAAGCACATACTATACCATGTCAGAGAAAGAATACTATATATTATATAAGGGCTTAAGAAAGAAGAGGCAGAAGCTCAATAATTGAAAGCGAAATTGCTTTGTGGGAAGAGCCATTCCATTTTTGTTTGCTTTGTGGATATCACTGTTCGATAAACAGGAATGGTTGTTCCTCCTATTCACGTTGACATATCTGCTACATGCATGACCGACCAACAACAAACAAAAGATGAATAATGTTATACGTAACGTAGTCCATCATCATTGAACGTAAGTTCCAGTGTAACACTGCTTTCTTTCTTCTTGTGCCTTCCATCTAATTGCACGCTGTCTACCAATATCCTCAAATAGACACCCATTTCCCCGCATCACATACACACAAAATTACAAAATATAGTTTATCAAATTAAATGCCTTATTATCAAATCCTAAACCCGGTTGTCCCAGTGATTAAGAAAGTATGTTTTTAGAAGATGCATAAAGGATTTAATTATTTCATTTTCCTGTTTCTCCTTCCCTGTCTTCTTTTTTGTCCCCCACTTCATAACTTGGATAACGAGTTTCACGTCACTTATTAATTTAAATTTGTACCTTCTGATTAACTGTGTTGTCCAGTAATGCAAAATCTGGCTAGCAATATATTCAGTGTAACTATCCCGTTTTCTGAACATAGAAGTTAGAAGTAAAAGAAATATATTTTTTCATTCAACAGTAGGTTTACAACCTTAAACTAACATTTTCCATAACCTTTGTGTTAGTTGGGTTGATTGAAAATTAAAGGGGAATAGCAATGCAGCAGAAAAAAGGAGATACGAAAAATGTGTCTTTAGGAAGAGAATCCGCAGAGCGAGATACTTAAACTCAATTAATTAAAAATAATAGTAAAGAAAAAAAAAAACTTCATGATGATTATCTAAGAGCACTTGGTAGTGGTTTTGAAAAAAATATTGAAAGAAATCATTACAATGATTCAGCTTATAGATTGCGATAGGATGTGAGGGATCCAATTGTTAAAGAAGTGGTGGATCTTTGTCCTTATTATTAATATCAATTACTGTGAACATGATGACGTATTCACTGCATTATAGCTGCCTAATTTTTTATCACCACGTGCTTTAACCTTTACTTAATTAAAGATAATCTTGTTTGCTGGTCTTTTTTTAGCTGTGATATATGTTAAGATAGAAGTCATTGGTGTGTTCACTGTGTTATGAACATATTTGTTTATTTTTTTTTCTATTTTGTCTCTTGTGAGTTTATTTTTTTATTATACTCTTTTATACAAATTAAAATATTAAAAATTTATAAATATTCTTTAATCTATTTTAATTTTTTATAATAATATTGCTAATACTATAAAATAATAATAAATATTACTAATAATTAATAATTATTATAACAAAAGTAAAATCATACAAAGAAGTAAAACTTTAATCAAACTAATGTTATGTTTCTTTATACAAATTTAGTTTAATTTAAAAAAAGAATCATTTTCTGTAAATTTTTTAAAAGTTGACTTATTAATACCTTGACATCGTTTGGTTCATCAATTGTTATAAGTTTACTAATCCGTTATGGTGGAAAAAAATAAGAAAATTCACCTTAGTTAACTAGGCCAAAATATTAACACGTATTATTCTCAAAGAGAGCTTAGAAAAAATAAATATAAAATTTATATTAAAAATCACTTTATTCAACTTGTGTTAAAAGAAATATATGAGTATATATTTATAATATTAGAGAGGGGAAAATTTTAGTAACTTTTTCATGTGAGACTTGTAAGGCGTCCTAATTTTAGCATATACACGTGTTATGTGTCATTTTACCTGGATTGAGAAAACTCTGTGTTTTCTTTTGCTGAATTTTTGTCTCTACAATTGACACTAGAATATCATTTGGTTAACCAACGAGGTTACTAACCCCATTATGGTGAAGATAACGTTTTCAATGATAAAGATGATGCAATAATGAAGAGACGTTCATGTTGATGCACCAAATTTTAGTAATCATAATAAGACACTTATAAAAATAAAGAAGTAAGGAATGATGTTACTAAGAACTTCGCAGCAGATGAGTCACACTAACGACGAATCGCACCCAAGCAAAACCGCTCATAACGAAGTCTCTTACCATGAACCAAGTGAATTTAACTTGAGTAAGATGATTTTGTTCTAATACCAAACTGATGATGGGACGTCGTTTAATTCATCAATCGTGACAAGGTTACTAGTCTCACTATAATAGCTAAGAAACCCACCTTGGTTGGCTAGGCAAGAAAAATAGTCAGGTTACCCACCTTGGTTGACTAGGATAAAGGTATTAACTAAACATCATACTCTCAAAATGAGTTTAGAAAAAATAAGTACAAAGCTTATATCACTTTATTTTATTTCTGTCAAAATGAGTACATGATGCATATTTATATATTTATATGAATAGGAGGGAAGGAAACTTTCCCAACTTTTTCATGTGAGACTTGTAAGATATCCTAACTTTGATATATACACATGCTCCTGCATCACTTATTTTGATAAAAAAAAATAAATCTCTAACTTTTTAGAAGCACATAACTATTCATTCACATACATTTATTTATAGAACTATGAGATTTTATAAGAAAATATAAAAGAGAAATTAATATAAATATAATATATGATTTTTAGAGTGATAATTACAAATTAAAGACTTGTATTCCTATTTTTAATTTTACGTTTTTTAATTTAAATTGTAACTTATTACCCATCAATAAATGAATAAAATAATTAATTGACTCTAAAAAAAGACAATGATAAAATGAAAGAAAATGAGAAAGGTTTCATCCATCATATAAATCATACCACATTAGGTCACATGTAAACACACCAATACAACACAATATCATATTTATAATATATATACATATATATATATATATATATATATATATAATTAATCAATCTATTAAAGTGATAAAGGGGATAAACAATTTAAATAATTTAAAAGAGATTTTAATTTGAGTTCACTGGTACAGAATAGATTTTTTCACAATTTTATTATAAAAAATAAATAAATTAAGAAAAAATATTTGTAAATTGACTTAATTGAACTCTCTAATAAATTTGAGTATTTTTAATTGACTCCTTATTAAATTTTCTTGATATATTGAATTTTAAAAATTTTATATTTTTCAATTGAATCCTTGTCATTTAATTTTTCTCTTAATTGAACCATGTGATTGTTATCTACCCCATAACCTTATAGTTGTCTCTACATAGTTTTGTAGTTAACATAACATACAATTTTTTACTGTTGAATGAGGATAAACGAAAATAAAAATAAAAAATAGAAAACCTAAGGAGAGACTGATTGGACAAAATCATGAGGTTGAACAACAAAACAATATTAATAAATATAAGGGTTAGAGGCAAATGTAAGCAATGTTGGTTATAAGCTTTTTTTATCCTCCATGACCTTCATACGCAACTCCAACCCAACCCTTGTTGTTCACTAGTCTTCCAATATTGTATTTAGGTCTTCATTTTGCTTTCCATCTTTATTTTGTTTACTCTCCTCCATTTCACTTCCTCACTTTCTTTTCAATATTATCAAATAAGTTATTTTTTTTTCATTTTGAACCAAAACAATAAAAGTCACTTTTTACCAATGTCTCACAAATAGTTTCATTATTGAATGTCATTCACTACCTTCACGCACAACTCCAACTTTACAATGATTGAATTATTCAACTTGTTCCGTAGTCTTCCAAAATTGTATTAGGTTTTTATTGTGCTTCCTTTTTTATGTTTGTTTACACTCACCAAAAAATAGAAATCATCTATCATATTAATCACAAAACTACGTCATTTAATATTAACAAAATAACATGTGAAAACAAGGTGATGAGACAAAATAACAATCATGTCAGTTAATAGAAAAAATAAAACAACAACAACTTAATTGAAAAATATAAAATATGTTTTAGTAGTAAGCAGACAAAAAAATTTAATAAAGACTCAATTTAAAATATTTAAATTTATTATGAACTTAAAACTTAATTGAACCTTGTAAAATATTTTTAATAACAATTTTTAAGTTTTTAAATATAACTTCATAAAAAAACTCTTAATTATACTTACTAAAAACTGTTCAACATTCAATGTTTTTGACCGTTAGTCTAATACATGTTTAATTTTAGAATAAAAATGACATTTTTATGGTAACTAATTCTACAGTAATGGTAAGTATAATTTACTATTGATTAATATAATTAAAAGAAGATGCTGAATCAATAAATGCATATATATGAATAAAAAGAAACATCACTTTCTTAGCCCAATATGTCCAAGCAAATCTTGAAAAGTCAAAACAAAAAGGGAGAAAGAAACAAAAGAGAATATTTTGTTGAAGGTTAAACAAATTGCAAAGAAGGAAAGGAAGAGTAAGGGGAAATTAGTTACAGAGTCATTATCAAAGAAAATGGCTCATCATCATGATGCTTTGCATTTCTCAAAACCCTTTTAAAGTTTTAACAATGTATACATCAATCAGTATTATATTTCAACTCCCACTTTCTTTTTCCCAACTCCTTACTTAATTATAGTCCATACAATTATGACCCATGGACCCATCTCTTGTTATTTTTAGTAAATTATTCCAACCTACACATCAATGCACGTCTAAATTGCTACTACCTATGCTCAATATATTATAATCCAAATTAAGTTTCCAACTTTATACATGCACACAGTTAAGTAATTTATCTGTTCTATCCTTATTTCTGAAACTATAATAAAATAATATTTATTATTTTTCTGATATATTATTGATTAAATTTGTATTTCCTATTCATATATATATTTTTCTTATGTGTAATTTATTATTATATAAATAAAACGACTTTTTTAATTTCAATTTCAACTTGTTATTAGAAAACCAAATTTTGGTTTCAATCATCCCTGGGACAGACGCCAGAGGAACAGTGGAATTTGTCGGCTAATCATTGGAGCTGAAAAATGGCTCATATACGGAATAAAGAGAATGAAAAGAGGACAAGTGAAAATTTAATAATTTCTTAACAAATCATAATAAAGGTTTGGTGAGTATGTACATCATATAACATAAACTTGTTTAGTCCTATGTTTGAAAAAAAAAATATAATAATTTATTAACATTTAATTTTCAATAGAAATGTTAATTTAGTTTGCTCAATTTAAAATATGTAGTGGGTTTAACTATTAAAAACATAATAGTTATATTTTTTTTTATCATATCGCGAACACTACTAAATATATGTATATACATACATATATATATATATATGTATGTATATACATACATATATATATATATATACATACATATATATATGTATATAT
>Ga0099824_1002595_pt1 | contig 26461 bp, 15 predicted proteins | sample SiratrowhiteBW_FD_76837 | JGI IMG/M metagenome (GOLD analysis project Ga0099824, IMG submission 76837) | Root nodule microbial communities of legume samples collected from California, USA - Siratro white BW | ecosystem: Host-associated > Plants > Roots > Nodule | place: USA: California...
AACATGCCAGTCTCACCACTTATTGAATTGTCGTTGGTCTATTAACACACAGATTTTTCCACCTTCAAGCTTCGCCTAATATATATCCACAGAAATTGTAACCCAGACAAGAGGTTATCAAAACTTTCCAAATATTTTATCAAAGAACTTTCCTGTTTCAATGTCACTAGTTCCGCCACTAGGCCATTAAGTCTGTTTCCAGATCGGAATTCATGTTTTATGCTAAAAAAAATCGAGGGTTTGAATACAATGGCGTTGCCATGAGAATGCTCTGCTATCCACATATAGAAGAAGCAAAAGGTGCCTTCAACCTCAAAAACTTGTTTTGACTTTGCGTGCCAGTCCCAGAAATTGGTATCATCAAAAGATGGAAATTGTAGTTGGTTTCTATCAATCGATTGCTGTAAAGCTTCCAAACGTTTTTTGTTTTAATTATTGAGAATCCGCCATTCTCTCGTTCATTATATCATGCGTGTTTCAAGCTCCTTTGTGGTCACAATCGTCGCAGGCTGACTCATACATGAAAAACAATTTGCAATCTTCTATTACACTCACTCCCAACACATAAAGTTTAAAGAGGAACAATTCAATCCAATACTTCTATATCTCCCTAATGAAAGAACACGGCTGTATAACCCCACATAACAGTTCTAGTTCTGTTTCTACGTAAAAGACTCTATAAATGAACAATCACAAAAGTCTCGATCATACCTCCACAAATAGATGAAAAAAAAAACTATAAAAAATAATTAAACTTTGAAAATAAAAATGGAAAAGCAAGAAGTGCCCATGGTGAGAAATGAGAGAACACCAACCCATATGTGCCTTCGCCAATTTGCTCCAACTTTTCGAAGCAATCGACGCTTCTGGACCCCCACGACGGTGACTCGTTCACGTTGAGTTGGCCTGGGGCTGCCATAGCCATTGCACCTCCTCGCAAACCCTAGTGGGTCTTGCTTTACGCCAAAAAAGAAACACAAAAATCCGAAGCAGGTGAGAATCGAAAGAGGGTCTTGTTATTGCTCGGCTTTTCGAGCGAGGGAGACGGTTGGAATTTTCCCGGAAAATGTCCGAGCAACGGTGGTGGAAAATTGGAATTCAAGTGGAAATTCCAAGTGTGCCGACAAAAGCTTCGAATGTAGTTTGTTTGCAAGTTTGTTTAACGAAATAATAAGTATGAATTACTTGATAATATAAATAAATAAGGTTTGCATCATTATTCAATCAATATTACCTCTTTTTGTTGTTGAAAAATCAATATTATCTAAACTAAGGAAATTATGTTATGAAATTAGAGTTGTGGAGAATTAAATCAATTCCACGTTAACTAGTTGGCAGTATCTCCTTGATCCGATGCAAAGAATAACATCTTTAGATATTTTAGTTATATAAGTCTTCTAATTTTAGAAATTAAGTTTGATTTTGAAAATAAAAGATTAATTTACACATACATGGGTAAGAATTTTTTTATTACAGAATATAAAGATGAAATATAGTAAAATATTAAATATGATGTAATTATTATTTATGTTCAAGATATGATTTTTTAAAGAATCGAAGTTAAGAATAATTTAAATATATTATTAACTTTTAATTTTTAGAGATATCTTTTGAAATAAGATAGTAACGGAGTTCGAGTTTTAAAGTGAAAAATATCTAGTATTGATAAAATATGTAAAAATGAAAAAATAGTTTTAAAGACAAACACTTCTTATTTTTATATCTTAATTGAATGAAAAAGTTGTCTTAAAAATAAACACTTATTATCTTTAAACATTTAAACATTGACAAAGGACGTTGTGATATGTTAATAGTCTCATATTGTTTAGGAATTAAGGTTAAGGCAATTTAAATACACTTTCCTCTCTTAATTCTCAGATACTTTTTAAAAACAATCCCTCAGAGTTTCACAGTGAAGAATACCTTAATGCGGTAATTGACTCTAAAAATATTATCTCAATAAACTTGAATATGTATGGATTATTTAGTCTATTATTACCAAATCAGTTTTCATGTCATTTAAGTTATTCAATGAGTAAGTGGTTTTATATGTGATTCTTTGGAAGAAATAATCACATCTTTAAATATTTCAGAGTTGGGTAATAAAATTTATTTATAGGTTTTCTTATAAGTAAAATAAGATAAAAAGTAACATGTTTGTGAAGAGATTTTAATATATTATTTATAATCAATGATTAAAAGACTTTAATTAATACCTGATTAATTAATATTTAAGTAATCTCATAATAGGGAGGTACATAAACTCTCATGTTCAAAATATTGTTCAAAATATGTATATTTTGCTAAGTGTTGTAAACAAATTTCTAAGACTAATAAGTTTTAATATGTTGACCAATTGTCAACCAACCTATTTGAATTATTTTTTAGGTAGAATTTTACAACCCATTTCTAAAGTCGATTTCTTATGACCATTTTATTGGAGTCAATTTTGTAATTTGATTTGTTTTCAATGTTTGGGTTTAAACTTTACTTTTTAAGCCAATTGAAACAAAAATTGATTAATTCTTTTCATAGTACCTAAATTTATATCTAGTATCCTCGTAAAAGAATTGTCAATTAATTATTATAATACTTAATACAGCTACAATTGAATCTGTTTATTTTTAGGTTGAGGAATACTTGGCTCTAGAATGAAGGATTAGGTGGAGCCTACAAACTCTATTCGCAGTGATAATAAATAAGCGACAATAAAACTTAATTCAAAGGAATACAAGACAACGGTAAAATTAAATTCAAGACGCACAACATTTATCTTGGTTCACTCAAACTTGAGCTACATCCAGTCTCCTTAAGTAACTGCTTAATATCTACTGATTAGAACAAGTATTATCACATCTCTAGGTTACAACAAGTACACAAACCTTTCCACGTTACAACGAGTACACAAAAGAGAGAACAATGGAAGATCACAAGGGTTACTTCACAATGGTAAAGAATTACATAGTGGTTTCCCACAACCCAAAACTCTATATGTTCTCAATAGCATATTGACAATAGACACTCAATAAATACTCTAATTGTTCAAAATATTGCATAATCTATTTCTCTTTTTGCTTCTTGTCTTCTTCAACTTGAAATTATTCCTCTATATGTAGCTTTATAGAAACTAGTCATTGGATGCTTGAAAGGGAAATCCTAACCCTCTAATGTTGAGACTAGCCATTGAAAGAACAACATTTATTCTTGATTCTGCATTAAAACTAACTTTATTTGCATATAGAAACAATTTAAATAGCACAAAATATCTTTGATTTGAAACAATTAATCACATTTAAATATCTCATAATAATTTGAATAATTTTCATTATGAACAAATTTGAACATTAAAACACAACATGTTATAAAAATCTGATTTTGATATTTTTGTGAAAGACGGTTTAATTTGTTGTTCAGATTTAGAAACAAATCAAATCAAAATTGCGTGTAGCAAAATCATTTTGAATTGTTTATGTATTTAGTTATAACAACATAACAGTCCAATCTTAATTTCAAACAGTTTCTGCAAATACATATAGGTAAATAAAATACGTTAAATAAAATTAATTTTATTATAAGCAAAACTTGATAAAACCATAGACCAAGGTGCAAAGAATTATTTGATCTCAAAATAAAATTGAAAGCAGATTTCAAAACAGATGTAAACATTTACAATTTTTATATTTATTTATTTTTAACTTTTCTCTTCTCTTAATTTTAAACAAAATTAATATAACAAAATAATAGTAAATAAACACTAGATATGTGGATATTACTGTAACAGACACATAAGCTTATCAAATACAAACACATACTTGCAATATTGTTATCATCAAAACTTTATTAGATGATTAGATCATCTAAACAAACTTTGGATCCTCTAATGATTCAACAATCTCCTCCTTTTTTATGATGACGAAACTACAAGACTTAAGAACAAATAATTGCAATAATATCAAGGGATTAAATAGAAGAATATTTTATATGAAAAACCTTTGAATGCATAACTACATAAAAACAAATCCAAGAGTATTCAATATTATTTGTAAAAACATATTTGATCATTTCTCTTAACTATTTGCCATATTTTCTCTTTCTCCATTTTTTTCATAGCAGAAAGGGGTTGATTTAAGAAATCATCATTGCTGTGGGGAGGTGTTGATAAAGATTCTAGTTGTTCATGTGTTTGGGATAGAGAAATTTGGATACAATAGGGATGACTTCAAACTCAAACTCACTGACCATGATCCTTTAACATATAATTCCTATGGTTTAAATCTTATAACTCTGATGTGCACTCATCTTTAACAACTACTTGAATTATCTCACTTTGGATTTGATCAAATCATTAACAAGTGAGGGAACAATATTCTTTAGAAAAAAAATTACAAATTCAGGAGATTTTGGGGAGTCCATCTAATGTGAATTTCTGATTTGAATAACACAATAATTTGAGTGAAAAAAGTAAACCAATTAAAACTTTCTAAGTGAATAAATTTAGTTAAAATTAGAAAATGCATAACATAAATTAATTAAGAAAAAAAAATTGCACCAGACTTTGAAAAATAATTTATATATATATATATATATATATATATATATATATATTGTAAATTAACATATCTTGTTTATACTTTGCCTAAATCATTTTTGTAAATGAAAAAAAAAAATATGATTTTAAAAACTTGAATCATGCATTAAAAGTAAGAAATATAGATGCAGATAAAATTGAATTAAAATATTTGATGCAATGAGTTTAAGCTAATTGATATACTCATCTTCTGCAGTGGATAAAACAATCGTTCCTTGCTTCTTACTCATTCATGAGATTAAATTACCTCCCATGAAGTGACATCCTCTAGTTGTACTTTTTCTTTCCTTTTTATCTTGCCTCCTGCATAATATGCATCACTATATCTCTCATATTTTTTTAAATGGGTGGTGATATTTTGACACCACTATTCATTTTTGACCCCATTTAACACTAATATATATTATTATTTTATTTATATATAATATTTTATTAATAAAATGCAATGTCAAATAGGAGTATAAGTGAATAGTAGTGTCAAACTAGCATTTTCCTTTTTAAATTGATCAATTTCTTCTTGTATAGATTTTATCTAGCTTTCGTCTTCTAATGCCTCATTCACATTCTTTGGTTTAATTTGTGAAATCATGGTCGTTTGATCTTTAAATTTTGATCATGTAGTAACTCCTTTATTAGGATTACCAATTATGACATCTACTTGATGATTTTTAATCAAAGTGGACTTCCTTCATATAGGTTCTCTTCTTTCTTCCTTTGGTACGTCCAAAGCTCTTGATGGACCGTCTAATGTTTGATTAGTTGATGCTTGAAGATCTTCCTATAGTTCCTGGAAATTGAAATTAAAAGAATTGTCCTGCTCTGATAAAGTCTTATCAGGCTTGAAGTCATTAAATCTCACATCAATAAATTCTTCCTCTAGAGACGTTCTAGAGTTATACACTTTATATGCCTTAGAGACGTTCTAGAGTTATACACTTTATATGCCTTAGATGATTTAGAATATCCAAGTAACATTCTTGTTATTAACTATACATTGATCTCGATTAAAAACAACTCTATTCCCACTATCACACAATTGACTTATGCTAAGTAGGTTGTGTTGGAGACCTTCCACCACCATCACCTTGCCGTGATGATTTCCTCCAAAAATTTCCTTCCTTCCTTTCTTCATTTGGAGGTCTTGGAATATAGACCTTTTGCTTGTCATGTGTCGTGAGCATCCACTATCAAGGTACCATGACATGTGTTATCTTGCTAGAGTTAAGCATATCTACAAGAGGGGGAATTTTATCCTTTTGGGTCCTTTCTTATTAACAATTTTGACTAATTTTTTTTTCAATGCCTTTTTAGATGGTATTTTTGTAGAAACACTCAAAGATAATACATGATTATGAGTTTCATATCTTATCCTTGATTTTTCTTGAAATCTTCTAAAATTTTTAATTAACAAATCAAGAGATTTTTTATTTATGCTCGAATTTGCAAAATTTTTCTTAGTCGAATATTTTCTTTAATAATATCATCTAAAGTTTGACTTTCTTCCATTGGTCTCTTACCAAGACTTTCTCTAGACAATAATAACTATCTTTTAACTTTTTCAAACTCTATTTTGATTTTCAAAATTATGTTTTAAAACTTTATTTTCTTCACACAAATTTTCATGAGTTTCAATAAATTTTTCATTTTTAATAGACAACTCATTAAGAGCAGTATGCAATGATCTAATTCCTTTACATGCATTTTTGTATTTTCTTTTTGTCTCTTTAATCACCTCAACTATACTGCATTATTAGATACAACTTCTTGATATGTTTCCCTAAGAGAATGAATGTCAAATAAATCTACCTCTTCGTTAGACTCTTCTGATGGAATTGTAGACAGTGCTTGCCATGAGACCAACCAGTACTTCCTAATCAAAATATGAACTTGAAGAATCTAAATCTTCCCAGGAGGACACGAGAATTTTCTTTTTCTTCTTTTTCACTTCTTTGGATCCTTCTTATGCTAGTGCGAGAGTCTCCCATATTTCTTTAGCACTTGGCAGAGCATGAACTTTTGCAATTTCTTCTCCTGATAAAGCACAAATCAATATATGATTTGCCTTGCCATTTAATTGATACCATTGTTTCAAGTATTCCTTGGGAAAAACTTTCCATAGGTATCAAGTAAAGAAAACACTCCAGTTTCAATTACTTCTAATAGATCAATATTACAATATTCCATAAAGGTAACCTTGAGTTTCCATAGCTCAAATTTTTCACCCTTAAATAAAGGTGGACGGTTGATAAATTGTCCCTCAGAGTCCATTGAGTCACCTAAGATCGTTTCTCTCGTCCTGTTGGGAACTAACCCCAGAAGTTAACTTTGATACCAACTGAAAGAACAACTGGCTCTAGAAGGGGGGTTGAATGGAGCCTACAAACTCGATTCACAACAGATAATAAATAAGTGACATTAAAACTTAATTTTAAGGCATATAAGACAATGGTAAAATTAAATCCAAGGCACACAAGATTCATCCTCATTCACTAAAACTTGAGCTACATCTAGTCCCCTTAAGCAATTGCTTAAAAGTTTTCACTTAACTACTGATTAGAACAAGTATTATCACCTCTCCAGGTTATAACGAGTAAACAAACCTCTCCAGGTTACAACAATTACATAAACCTCTCCAGGTTACAACGAGTACACAAATCTGTTCAGGTTATCCAAGTAAACAAACCTCTCTAGGTTATACTAGTCTTCATCTCCCCCTAAGATCAAGACCACTCAAGATTGAAAGAAACACTCTCAAAAGAGAGAATAATGAAAGCTCACAAGGCTTACTTCATAATGGTGAAGAATTACATAATGTTTTCGCACAACCCAAAACTCTATATGCTCTTAATAGCATATTGACAATAGACACTCAGTAAATACTCTAATTTTTCAATGTATTACATAATGTATTTCTCTTTTTAATTCTTGTCTTCTTCAACTTGAAATTATTCCTCTATATGTAGCTTTAGTAGAAATTAGTCGTTAGATACTTGAAAATCTTAACCCTCTAATGCTGAAACTAGCCATTAGAAGAACAACTTCTATTCTTGATTCTACATTAAAACAAACTCTATATGCATATAGAAACAATTTAAGCATCACAAAGATACCCTTGATTTGAAATAATTAATCATGTTTAAATATTCCATAATAATTTGAATAATTTCCATTATGAACAAATTTGAACTTTACAACATGCATAAAATCAAATTTTGATATTTCTGTGAAAGACACTTTAATTTGTTTTTCAGATTTAGAAATAGGTAAAATCAAAATTGTGTAGCAAAATTATTTTGAATTGGTTTTGCATTTAGCTATAGCAACATAACGGCCCAATCCCATTGGACACAATATCTTCTTGACCTTATAGTGACTTGTCGGCAATGTATTACCTTTTGGAAGTATTTCATGCAACAATTCAAGCAATTCAATGAAGCTTTTATCAGTCCACCCATTTCTTGTCTTGATATTAAACAATCATAATATTGTTGACAAACGTGAAAAACTTGAACAACCAGGATACAATTCTGTTATTGAATCACCTTTCAATGAACCATACACATATGTTTGGTGGAAATTATCTTCTCCAATATCATGAATTATGTTTTCCATGTAATCCTTAGAGTATATCTTAGAATGTTGACATTCAATCTCAGATACATATGGTAAGTCCAGAACTTCACCATACCAAGTCCATGTTGTATAGCTCTTCAAGAAACCATCACAAAGAACATGCTCTCGTATCAACTCAACATCTAGTCTTTTCCCATTTAAACAATTCACACACGGACAATAATATCTCCGATTTACTCCTACTTCATTCCGCTCAACAAATTGTAGAAACTCTACAACACCTTTAAATCAACATGCTCTCATGAGCATATTTATCAGACGAAAATTGTCAAGGATCGCACATCCCTGGACTCAATACCAATATACTTTCATGAACACATATATCAGACAAAAATTATTGGGGATCGAACATCCCTGGACTCAATACCAACACACACTCAAGATATACATTCAACCCTACACAACAAGCATTCTAATACAAAAAGCATTACAAGCATACAAAGAGCAGTCCAAATAGTCCAACCATTTCAAAAATACTAAAAACATATCTCTTGTAGACGTAGGTGACGCGCGGGAAGAAGACGAAATGCAAGAAATGCAAATGGACCAAACTCTACGATGAAACCAAAAATGGAGCCAATGAAATCACAATGACAGTTTACCAAACAAAAATCACGAGTGAGAATGGAACCTACCAAACGCGAAGATTGAAACCAAGCAAAAACGAAAACGGACCAATGCAAGAACCTCAACAATGGAGCCAAAATGAACTCTACAAAATGCAAACTACCAAATCCAAAAAATTGAGTCAATGAAACCACAATGACAGTGAGGAAACGGAAATCAAGAGTGAAAATGGAACATACCAAACGCGAAATGAAAACGCAATCAACACCAATGCAAGAACGAACGAGACAGAACCAATGTGAGGAGTGAATCAAACTTTGGGAGTGAAATGGGAGGAGAAACGACAATTGCAAGGCGCAGAGGAGAAGCGGAGACAACTCAAAAGTGAAGGAAGAGCGAAAGTGTAAAATAAAAAGCAGTGTGCACGAGGGTTAAAACATACGATATTGCAGCAGTTGTGACCTTCCAATCGTTGTAGTATCTACATACTATGGCGGTTGGAAGCTCCTTAACCGCTATAGTATCCCCTTCGAAACCCAAGTCCCTAAATTTTAAAAAGAAGGGGATACTATAGTGGTTGGGGAGCTCCCAACCGCTGTAGTATCTCCTTCTTTTTAGAAAAAAATTAAAAATTTAAAACTCCCTTGAAGAGATACTACAACAATTAGCAATCCCAACTGCTGTAGTATCTCCACTTCAAATTAAAAATTCAACAAAATTGGGCACACACTCCTCGTGAGAGAAATGATGACGGTTATTAGGTTCAACTACTGTAATATCGTTTCACTTAATTTCAAAAATGTCACTGTGTCTTTTATTAAAGCGGTTCTGTTTTAACCACTATTTTATCCTGTTGTAGAATATGGTTTTTCTACTAGTGAGAATAGGAGACAAGAAGTAAATACAAAAAACATGACAAGAAGAGATAAAGAGAATATTATAAGGAAGAGTTATAGGAGGGAGACTTTAAGCTATGGAAAAGAAGATAAGAAGAATGTAGACTTGTAGCTTCCTTAGATTTTAGTATATTCCTTGTTTACTTTGTTTACTTTGAGTATTCTTGAGTTTTGGAACTTGAGGGAAGCCTTGTCAAATGTGAGAGTTAGGAGTGTTTTTTTGGAGCGTTTCTAACTTCCACATGTAACTTTCAAGTGCACATGGGTAATTGGACTCTTTCACTTGGGCCTTCAAGCTTTTAAGAGTTATCTAGTTCCTTTTGGAGATTAGTTGGCACCATTCGTATTACCTTAGGGAGATTCGTTACTAGTTTTTTCTAAATTCAAGGAACTAACTATGTATGCTCCCTAATTTTAAGAAACTACCGTGTGTTAATCATGTCTAAGAGAGATAACTATAGGATTAACAAAGTTAACTCAATTTTTTTTCCTTTTCCTCTTCTTGGTTGAGTTTCATTGCATGTATACGAAGGTCTTTCTTTTTGTAAACACACACTTGAATATGGAATGAAAATATCGTTGTGAGTTCATATTTGAGAGTCTCAAGTGTTCTCTTCTCCTGCTTTAGTTCATATCTCGAGAAATTTTCTTAGATGGAGAATTCCCATGCACTTTTTCTTTGATTTCCAATTGAAGCTGGTGTGTTCTTACTTCCATCTCTAATCTTAATCCATTTTCTATTTCGTTTTACTTCTTCTTGTTTGTTCTTTGTGTTTTGTTGAATATCAAACTCACCATGGTTGTTTCTCCTTGTTTCTACCATTGATATTTCACGAGTTTTTGAGCTTTTTACACCTTCTTGAGGTGATAAAGGTCCTTCCAACCTTCTAAGGTTCACAACCACATTATTTGGCAAGGTAAGCCACCACCCTTCCTTATCCCTTTCCATTCATTCCAACCATTTGCATTCTACCATTGTCTATTCCATTTGTTTTTATTTATCTGGCTAAGCTTCTATCGCATATCACACCACAACCTAAGCCAACCAAGATAAAGCAGAAATATAAAGAACCAACCCAATTCATCCCAAATTCTACCAAGAAACCATCCAAATATATCTTCCCACACCGCACACCTCTTGGCCTTCTTCTAATAAGCTATCAATATCGTGCCTAACACCACCAAGAACTTCTCCAAGGTACCTCCAACTTGGCCTTTCATCCTTTCCTAACCTAAATCGATATAAACAAGCCAAACATACAATATTCAAGCCAATATTAACCAAAAAGCTTAGCCTTTTTCCTTAATATTCGTTAGCACTTGCTAGCTTGAGTGTGTTCCAACACTCCAACAAATTCTGTCCAAATTGTCATCATGCTTACATAAGTAATATTGAAAGGCCAAAATTCCAACTTTTACAACATCATAATTTATAAAACTCATGAACATAAAACCATGATCACAATTAATTCCATTAGTTGGTTGCTACAAAGTCACGAACAACATATAAACGCTTGCACATATAAAATCATCAATCCATTACCATAACAATTTGCTATCATTCACCAGTTGTCTGAAAAGGATATTATAAAACAAATACTATAAAAGTTTCCCTTTTTATTCTAAATGAAGGCAAAATTCACCACCAAACAATTTTCAGTACAACTCTGACTCTTCCACGAAGCTTGCTAGCTCTCATGTCCCATGAATTTCTCCATAAATGTTTCAAAAGAAAACCTGCTAAAATTGAAGTATAACACATTGTTATTGCAATAGACTAGGTATGATATTTTAGAATCTAAGAGTATTTCCAACTAAAAAAAATTCTATATTTGAAGTACTAATTTCATTTAAGAAATAAAAATAAGGAACCTTGATCAACAAGTGGGTGAAGTTTCATACCGATGAAGTAATCACATGAAGAAGTTGTTCCCACTCATTTTCATTTTCATTGTTTGATCCACCAACTCCGATCTCTGTGAGCTGTGACTCGTTATTAGATACTTCAACGAAATTTTCACCGTTATTGCATCTAACTCCAACTCCTATTGCCCTGGATTGTGTCTCATTGAAGATTTGAGTAATAGATTCCAATTCAAAGAATTCGGTGCCACTACTACCAAACAACTTTAACCCTGATTCAGAGGCATACACTGGGAAGACCCCACACTCTTTGATTCTAACTTTTTCGTCTTCGGGTCTAAATCTGTCATGGTAATTAAATTCAAGCTTAAAAGGTATTTCACTAAGATGGTCACATGTTTCGACAAACAAAAATATCACGTGATCTGATATTAAAGGTGTGTGACGTAATGTGCCTTCATCTATTCCCACTTGTTTGGTATCTTGATAGATAGAACACGAAAATTGTCCCTCTATTGATCCCTCAGAAAGAATGAGACAACAAATGAAACCACACAATTCAGGTAGTGAGAGACAAGGAATAGTTATTGAACTATCTCCAGTATGAAATCCACAGTTATTCATGATATGGTCTCCAGGGAAAACGACACATCCACCGTCAAATTGCTTAGGATAATATGGTTTGGATAAGCAGGGCGTGCAACTCTGTAACATGTGTTCAAAAACTAGTAATTGAGTGAAGTCTGTCTCCAAAGAAGTGCAGTTATAGGCTGTCAGCATTTTCAGGGACGGTGGAAGCTCCGTTAAAGACACGAGTTTCCTGCAATCATCTAACTTCAATTGTTTCATCATTGAAAGGTTTTTTATGCTTGCAGGCAAACTCTCAACATTAGTTCCACTTAAGTCTAAATTTCGTAAAGAGAACAAGTGGCCAAAATGGTCTGGCGCTGTAATCAATCCCGGTTCCGAAACATTTGATAACATGTCAAGATTGTGGCAACCGTTTAGAAGAAGCACAACAAGTTCCCTATTACATTGAATTGATGATGGCAATGCACGTATAGCAGTATAAGATAAGTCCAAGAGCGTCATTTCATGTGATAGCACTGAGAACTCCTTGAGAGATGAACAACCGTTGAGGTCCAACACCCGCAGATATTTAGAATGAACATTCAGGTTTTCAATCTCTCTACAGCCCCCAATTCCAAGTGTGTAAGCTTCGGGAGAGATGATATGGAAGGGTGGAGCTTACGCAAGCTTTCACAATCAGTGAGATAAACACGTTTAAGTTTTTCTGCCTTAGATAAGTCTGGAATCTCAACCAGATCTCGAGAGTCTTCAAGGTAAATCTTCTCCAAGTTCACAAGGTTCTGTAACAACAAAATGCATCGTTAGATTCATAATTACGAGATTTGACTAAAAGAGAAACCTATACACATATTGGAGAAAAATTTAGCACCACATTCATACCTGAACACCATCCCAAAGCTTTTTAAGCTTGCTACGACGCATGTAAAGCTCAACAAGATGTTCTGCATGAAAGTTAGACGACAAAGACTCATGACAAAATCCATCCCAACGAAGGTACCTCAATTTATCAGGGAGTGACTCCAGACCGCTAGGAAGGTACACATTAAATCGGGTTGACGAGAATAGACAATGTATTTTAAGAAATCTCTTGTTAACCATCTTTGTGAAGGAATTAGAGCTCAAATTTAGATCCCTGTTTAAACTACACTTATCCAAAGTTATGCCTTCAACAACTTCAGTTCCCTGAGAAACAAAATTTAGAATAGTAGAATTATCATACTAGCCACATTCTGAATAAAACGCTCGTAACGAAAAAGAAAAAATTATGAATCTACCACTTATACCAAGTTATGTTTCAATACTTGATGCACTTCCTCAGGTCTCCACAATCGACTTCGCCTTCCAGGGTCTTTAATAGATTCTTGATCAACAATTTCTCGACCCATTTCTTGTATTAAATCATGCATTTCTATACGATTGCAATATGAAATTGTTACTAGAGCTTTATCTAAAAGAACCTCTATTCCAGATGCTGCGAAGAAATCACAAGCTTCCAATAGATTTGTGACCCCATCTCTATCTTCTCCTTTAAAGAAGCATGCAATGTCTAGAAAGATGTCCTTTTGAGAACGATCTAAGCCATCATAACTTAATTTTAATACATTATGAATTTCCATATTTGGGATCTTTTTGAGTTTTCTCAATTCACTTTCCCATGCCTCTTTACTTCTTCGACGTAAACTTGCACCTAGAACTTTCAAAGCCAAAGGAATGCCTTTGCAACAGGAAACTGCCCTTCTTGATAAATCTTCGAGTCCATGTTTAGGTGTTTTTTCTTCAAAAGCAGTCAAACTGAATAGTTGGAGAGAGTGATGAAAACTCAATTTCTTCATCTCATATACCTCATCATCTGGTCTAAAAATTTGTTTGTCTCTAGTTGTAACAATGACTCTACTTCCTGGTCCCAACAAACCATAATCTTTAATGAGACGTTCTAATTGCTCCGAGGTAGCCACATCATCCAATACAATGAAGACTTTTTTATGTCCAAGCCTACGCAGTACAAACTGGTGAACTAAAACGGGTGCATCAAAACAATGATTTTCATTATCTAACAACTCAGTAAAAAGTTTTTTGTGTAAAGCTTCAAGTCCACCATGCCTACTTGAATTTTCCCTTACATTTGCGAGGAAGCAACCAGCTTCGAACTCAGGAGAAAGTTGCGCATACAGAGCAGTAGCAAGGGTGGTCTTTCCTATGCCACCCATACCCCATATTCCCAGGATTCTAACTTCTCTTGACCCAATTCTTAGCAATGATTCAATTTGTTCAAAATTTTCTTCAATTCCAACCAGCCCTTTAAGTTGGTTTGGGCATCTAGCACTCAGTTTTTGCAAAATGTCTCCAACAATGTCCCTAAGGAGTTTAGATTCAGTCCTAGCATAAAAAAATGAGGAACAAAAAGTGAATGATGTGTTGTAAGTCTAACAAAAAGTAAAACATAATTGTCCATAATGTCGAATCACTATGCTGTGTAGTAGTTGGAAATCCAGTGACTTGTAAAACTTCTAAAGCAAACTACTATGGAAGTTGGTAGAAAAGTATGCTCATGTCGTGTAAGTGTAATGGTATTAGAAGTTAGCAAGTACTCATAGAGAACAATTGATGGATAGGATACAAATTCAAAAATGTATAAGATAAAACGAGGAGTAAGGACAAGGATACACATTTGAAAATTTACACACTTCTTTTATCTTCAATTATTCAACAATAAGTAAAAAGATTTTTATTTTTTAACTGGTAAAATAGTTAGACAGATTCATAGGCAAAGAAACTTCACTGCAAAAAAGTTGTAATTGCATTGATAGAGCAATTATAATCTGATATCATGATTTGGCCACTTTGATTCAACTATAATTTGATATCTGTGTGATGTTTGTATTATTCTTATCTTTCTGTTGCATATAGAATCTAATTTGGCAGCTGCAAATATAAAAAACAAAAAACGTTATCTTATTTTCTTTCAAAAAATTTCTCCCTCGAATCATTTTATTTACCTATTTCGAGAATCCCACCCGGCTAAATTGGCTACTTCAGTTAGAGAGGCTCTCCATTTGTTGCACCTGAGGTCTTCCTGATGTTTTACAATGGCTTGCTCATAGATCCCAGTCTGCTTCCTCACATGAGATGGGTCTATGTTGTAAAACACTGGAATCACAATTTGTCCTTGGTTTTTCTGGCATTCAAGAATCTTGCTAAGTTCTTCTAAGCACCATTTCGAGGAAGCATAATTCTCTGAGATGATTACAACGGATACACGAGAATCTTCGATTGCTTTGATGAGTCCTGGTGAGATTTCATCTCCCTTCTCAAGCCGGTAGTCAATATAGGTTTCTACTTTTTTTTGCTTCAAAGCCTCATAAAGATGGCTGGTGAAGTTCATGCGAGTGTCCTCACCTCGAAAGCTTAGAAAAACATCATATTTTTTAGAAGACGCCACAGAAGAAGAGTTAGAGGAAGAAGCAACATCACTCATCATTGGTTGTTCAGCCATTATGAATTCCTAGGTTGTACCTGCAATGGTTATAACAGCACAGTTAAGAAATAAAAAGAGTTTTTACGTTTCAATGTGTTCTTCACTCTTGTGTTTAATATTATCACTTGCAATGTATAAATCTTTCTATCATGGGATCAAACAGTTCGAGTTTCAAAGTTCTGTAAACTTACAAAAGAACAAATAAACATGTTTACCAAATTGCTAATGTGATTTTTGAGGTGTTTTGAAAACCTTGGAGATTTATTTTTCTTTTATTAGTGTCTTGCATTTTATAGGGTTTACCACCATAACAAATAAATAACCTTGAAAAAAACCGCTTTTATTCACTATAAGGTTTTAAATCCAGAGAATTCTCACTAGTTCTATACATAAAATCTAAGAAACGGAATAATAGAAACTTATTAATATAGTTAAACCTAAACATTTAATAAATACGTCAGGTACTTTGAATAAAATTAACGCTCTCTTAGTAGACAGATTTTAGCACTCTTTCACAAAGTAAATCATCATAATTTTCCACCTTGATTCCAAATTATAGAAGAGTTTATCTATGTCTCCATCAATACTTAAAATGATACTTGTTAGTATCAATATTTCCTGCATAGTTTACATCCACAAACTCTTTTATAGCACCTCCACTAGGGTAAATCATCTATGTACCAGATCAAATGATACAATTTCTTTCAAATATCTCAACATCCACTTCAAAGCCTCTCAATCAACACATCCAATATCCGCCATGAACCTCCTAACAACACTAACAACAAATACCAGATTCGGTTTGCTACACACCATCCCATGCATGAGACTTCCTACTCTCATTAGCATATTGGATAATATTTATCTCTCTCCCACCTTCTTCAAAATTAGGAGCTTGGATAACTAAGAGTTTCGCATGATGGCCCAAAGATGTATCTAAACGTTTCGATTCACACAACCTAAACCTCTCAACCACCTTCTTTTAAGTATCCTTGCTGAGATAGACAAAGTACCCCAACCATTTAATCCATGTGTATGTTCATCCTCAATATTCGTCTCATGGGACCCAGATCTTTCATCTCAAACTATGAGCTTAATTTTTCTTTGAGCTCATTTATTGCATTTCTATATTGGCTGATTGTAAGGATATCATGTGTAAGTTAATATTTGGACTCAACATCTGCACGTCTCTTGACCTTTTTGAGTAAGAGGAAGAAGGTTGTTTCACATTGTCTCACTCCTCTAACGTTCTAATCCATCATCATAAGACTCCACCTCAAAGTGAACTTTCTCCTTACATTTCTCTAGATCTCTGCACATTATAGTCATTCAACTCTAATTGAATGTGGCATCGCTGTTAGCAAAGCATCTAGCCTCCCAAAACTCCAACCTCCATATCTTATATCCTTTTACTCCTTCTACATATCCAATACAAATACATTTATTAACCCGTGCTTCCAGTTTATCTTTATTGACATGTGCAAATTTTAATGCACTAAACACCCTCAAATTATCATACTCTATTGGCCTTCCACACCATAGGAATCTTACACTAGAAGATGGAGATCTATTTATCATGTAGACACTAATGTTTGTAGCTTCTCTCTATAAGGACTTAAGCAATCTAGTTCCTAATACACTTTACTATCTCCAAAATGGTTTTGTTCATCCTCTGAGTCAGCCCCATTTGTTGTAGAGTATCTACAACCATGTTATGCCTCCTTATACCTTCTACCCTACAAAACTCATTAAACTCCCCTGATACAAACTTTAATCCATTGTTTATTTTGAACACTTTAAGTTTGTTTCCCTGTTGATTACTTATCATAGCGTATCATTCTTTAAACCTTTAAAAAGTTTCAATCTTACTTTTCAATATTACTTTTCAAGTAATTTTAATTATAGATCCACACCCTTCTTGAGTAATTTTAATTGATAGTGAGGAAATATGAATCTTCACCAAGTGTCTGAGTTCACGTTTGGACCCCACGGGTCTACATGAAGATACTCAAACGATCTGTTGGATACATGTTTACTAGCCTCAAACTTCAATATAAGATTTTTACAGCATGCTGAGATCACAAAACTCTAGCTCCTTCAACCTATCACCTTCTAGCAGGTTTAACTTCCTTAACTCCATCAAATCCCTCCTACTAATGTGTCCCAGCCTTAGGTGTCACAACTTTGTCTTTGTCCTCCAACTTCACTTCTATGTTCTACAGATCATCTAGAATATTGTTGAAATTCACTAGTTGTTCCACCATTATTCTTCACTCAGTCATTGATGAGTATATTTTTATTCACACTTAGAGTGTTTAACCTTGACTTTCTTAGACTGCAATTGAGAATAAATTCATTGTTTTAAATAAGATTTACCCAATCAAGATTAATTGGATCTTATTTAAGATTATTGGTTAAACTTGGATTTTAAGCATATTCTCTTACTTTCCTTGTTTCTAATTATTTGTAGAGATTCTACGGGTTTCAAATCTAATCAAATCATTTGCAAAAATATTCTTCAGATTTTCTACAAAGATGATCCTCTGCAATTTTTACTTGATTTAAAGCAAATTTCCTTCAAATATTTTGCAGTATCTTTTGTAGCAGATTCAATTATTTTGAGTTGGCATCTAGAACAAAAGTTGTAAGCAAAATATATGAAAGAAATTGAAAGATGGAAAATCTACAACTTTAGTGGAAAGAATATATTTACAAAATTAATCTTTGGCACATAAGAAAACATCTGATAATTGCAAGGATAATATTTGATAATTAAATCTGAGTTAATTTCTTGAAGAGAAAGAGATTATAAATAGAGGTTGGAGAAGGCATGAAGGACACACTGTTGCATAGCATAAAGTTTAGTTTTATTTTCTTTTGTAATTCTTGTGTCTTCATCATGGAGGGCTAAGCTCCTTTGGGTTGATTCTCTTGTGATTTACCAATGAATTGTGAGATTTCTGTTTAGTAAAGTTTTATTCTTTACATTCTCTGTAACAGTTGTGTTACATTAATGGTCTTTTTGAAATCTGTTTTTGGAAAGTATTTGTTTTTTAACACTTGTTGAGAATTCAATTGTTTTTCCTTAACTAGAGTTCTTGGTTAATTCGCTTAGTCTTAATCAATTTCTTCTACACTTAGTCAAGAGATAAAAGATATACATCTCATTGAGTATAGTCTTGGAGATAAGGTGGGATATTGAATATATTATTAGAAACTTGTTTTACTGATAAAATTCTTTGAATTTGATTGATGCTTGCTTGATTGAGTTCAACTCTGTGAAGAGAATTAAAGGATAATAATCTTAAGAAAATCAAGAAAGGATTTGTTGTAAAAAAACTTGAGAGTCAACTTCTTTTCTTTATTATTTTTAAATCATCTATTTTAATTTCCTGCATAACAATCCTCAAATCCCCTCTTTAATTTATTGTTATTACTAACTTTCATTACTGCAAATAAGTTTTGGACATTGATTGACTAAATTTACCATTGGATTCGTTAGGAGAAGGCTTGGGGTTAACTTTCCTCTATCTATACTATCATCTCTTTGGTGTTAGATAGTCTAGCACTACTTTAGGCGGTCAACACTAGAATTCTTTTAATTTGCTCGTGAAATGATTGTGATCAGTCATCTTGAACAAATATAGTTGTTGTTTCAAATTGAGTCTGTGTGCCAAAAAAACTAGTCATATACAATGACTCAAGTTTGATCCACATTGATACAACAATCTTTTCTTTAACAACTTTACTCAGTGCCTTATCACCAAAACACAAAATTATAACACTCTTGACTTTATTGATCATGTCATTCCTTCTGAGGCATAGATATCAACATGTTCACCCCTTAAGAGCATCAACACAAGCTAATTGTATCAAGATAGTGTCTAGAAGGTTCTATGCACAAAGAATTCTCCCTAGATACAATGTGTTGTCTATACACATAAAGTGCTCTAAGAAACGGAAGATCAAAATATTGTTAAGACAACTAAGTCTAACCATTTAATACATACAATAAACAATAACACATACATCAGAAAATGTGTCCAGACTTAACATTGCTAGACACTTCCCTAGTAAACGGTCTTCTACCTTCTTCACTATAAGATCATGATTTAAAGTCAACTATTACACACTTTTACTTAGGAAACCTAATAGTTCATTTGGGCAAATTAGAAGCTAAGTAAAAAATTTGATAAAAGAAAAGGCATATTAGCATGATGGGTAGGTATTACACTATATCAGGGCAGTCAGAAACCTAAAGTCACAAAATTCAAACTTTAGATTCAGACAAAAAATAACACCACTCACTGTGAGACAGATATCAATGATAGAGAACTATGCAGTACGTTCAAGACACCGCAGCTGTTAAATGGACAGATCGTTTAAAACACTATGAACATTGAATACAAATTGCCGTGAGTATCAGAGCAGTTAAATAATTGAAGATTGCTATGAGTAACACTATGGACATTGAAAGAAAATGTTCTCATGGGAAAACAATAGGAAATTTAAACCACCCATATTCCTTTAAGTTCGATAATTTCTAACTGAAAGTGGAGAGGAAGACCTGACCAAAGATCCAGTCCAACTTCTTGGAACAGAGAAGAATGAATACACATACAGATTCTTCTCTTCAACGCAAGAGCTTCTGGGATTCCTGCACATAATAACTAGACAACAATTGCATAGTGCATAGTAGTAAATGAGATCAAAACGTTGAAACTCGTACCTGTCAGAGCAGAAGTTCATGTCATGTAAAAAGTCTTGGCTTAGCTTCTTTATGGGACCAACATCCTCTAAGCAAACGCGTTTTATGTCTTCACTTTTTGACCATGCAAAGTCGTGAGTGGTATAATGAGAAGAAAAATGAGTGTGAAGAGTTCGATGAATCCAACGGTTGAAGATTGTTTAAATTTGCGATACGTCGCTGTCACCAATAGTTGAAGACATTAAAATAATTAGAAGCGACACTAAAGAATAACTCTAAAGAATATTTTGTCTTTAATAATAATTAAGTATTGAGAGTATAAACGATAAATTATTTATTTTTAATTTAATAACTCTAAAGAATAATTTGTCTTAATAATAACTAAGCGTGAGATAATAAATAGTAAGATAAAAACAGTAAATATATTAAAGATTACCTATATTAAAATAAATCACATTACGTTTGTATAATTTTTATCAAATGTTAATAAAATTTTATAAGGATAGCTATATGAAATTCTTTCACTATAAAACTATTAAAAATGTATCATTTGTTTCAGTGTCTAAATGCACGCACTGGAAACACCGTAATAAAAGTTAAATTAATATAGTTTAAATATTTATCATAAATTTTTCTGATCAGCACAAATATGTTGATAAGTCAATACATATATTTAATAATTTCGAGACTATTTACGTAATTTTACTACTTGATTTAAAGCGAGATTAAGGCTTAAAAGATGAAGAAATATTAAAAAAATTGAGTTTATGCTCTTTAAATATTAATTACATCTCAATTATTACTAACATTTTACAATAAGAAAATAAATATGATATCTGATTATTTAGACTTATTTATTTATTTTGATGTCGCTTAATTTACATCCAATGACATAGTTGAAAAAAACTTTAATTTTTAAATAAATTAATACAAAATTAAATTTACCATATTTATTGAATAAGTTTAGTGTATATATATATATATATATATATATATATATATATATATGAAAACTTTTTTGGAAGAGAAAAATCCATGGTGATGATCCTTATATAATACATTAATTTCATTGTTTTATATATTAAAATACAAAAAAGTTATTAATCTTGATATATGTTTTAATTTTTATTAAAATAATAAAATATAAATATAAATAATATTGAAAAATAATCTTTGTATAAAATATTAATTTTATTGCTTCATTTATTATAATTCAAACACTTTATTAATCATCAAACATGTTTTACAATTTTATTAAGACATTAAAATAAAACACTAATAATATTTTAGTAATTTTTTTAAATCATTTAATAATTTTATATTAATATTTATATGTATCTTATGTTTAAAATTTATTTAACTGTTTATTAAAGTAAGACAGTATAAATTCATACTTTATTCAATAATGCGTAATATATATATATATATATATATATATATATATATATCAAAACATTATCATAAATTTTTTATTCATATTAACAAAATAATTTATTATAACTTATACGGTATTATATATAATCAATTACATTTTTAATAGGAAACTTTTGAAGAAAATATTTTTACGACTCCATCGAAAGTTAAATTTATAAAATTTTCCTTACTTTTTGTGTTTTCAAAAATTTTCGTTTTTCACATTTTTTTTATTTTTTTGTTTAACATGTTTAGGTGATTGAAACAAACAAGATGTTAAGGTGATATTATGACGAGAATGTAAGAGATAGTGTAGTGATTCAACTTAATACTGCTGAGACTGATTATAAAACGTTATGAAACAGTGATTAAAGTTTCAGGGTTGAGTAGTTCAAAACAAATTACAGAATTAAGATGGTAACAGCTAACACAATCAATCTATTAAAATCTTCAAGTAGTTATGGAATTCATCAATTTCCAAATTCCTTCGTAATCTGGACAGAAATGAGGATAAGGAGTGAGCAGAGAAAGGTAGTGCAGAGAATAACAAAATTTCAGAGAAAGGTCAAGGGAGGAAAAAGAGCACCACGTGCATTCCCCCAAGCATACCCTTCCAGCTTCCTATTTGTTGTTAATTTTCTTTGACTTCTTCTTAGGCCACTGTATTGAGGATCCAATGCCACCTTGACTCTCCCATAAGAGTAATTCTTCCTCCACCCCCATACTCTCTTCCAGCACCCCATGCAAAATTTTAATTCCACAATTATCTTTGTAGAAATTATCGAAATACTCTTCTTTTATTAAGCAACCCCTTCTCGTCTGTAGTTCTTCTCCGAGCACCCTGTTCGTGAACCTATGATTTTCTCTCAAATATATCTTCCATAGTATTATTTTTGAAGGTTTTGAGGGTGATTGAACGGTAGGGGAGACATTCCAACCGTTGTGTAGTGTTTATTGGAAATAAGGAGCGACAGGGAGGTAAAATTTTTTATTTTGATGAATTTTTGAAGTTTCTGGTAGGGCACCCGGATGCGGCCATCTGGTTCTCATTTTTTGAAATTTGATAACCGAACAGCCTGACGTCCGGTTCATAAATTGTTAACCGGATGAACTGGAGGGGGGTGCCATCCGGTTTGTAAGTTGTGAACCGAACGCCACCCCGTCCAGCTGTCATAAGGTAAAAAAATTGCAAACCGGATGGATGGTGGGTGGACCTCATCCGGTTTGCAAATTTGTGAACCGAATAAGGGTGTCATCCGGTTCACATTTTTTCAATTCTTTTTTAAATTAACAAACTTTGTGCAATGTGACAGTTGAGGACCAGAGGAGTTGGTTAGCTGTCACCTATCACAACCCAATTAAAATTAATGTACTTCAAAGTAAAAAAGAAATGAAGAGTCTCTTCTTTTGCTGTGTTTACTTCTCATTCCAATTTCCAACCCCATCTTAAATGAAGAGTCTCTCCTCTCTCCTGCTGCATTTCACGAATTCATTGGTTTCATAAAACTAAATTAATTTAATTAAGGCAAATAAAGAGTCAAAGAAGAGTCTCCTCTGTTGTATTTCAGGAAGAGTCTCTTATTATGTTATTTTGGACGTTCCCTCTTCCTCATTGAGTTTCGTTTCAAATTCAATTAAAATAAAACTAAATTAATTTAATTAAGGCAAATGAAGAGTCAATTAATAAGAGTCTCCTCTGCTGCATTTTAGAAAGAGTTTGTCTTGAACGTTCACTCTTCCTGATTGAGTTTCATTTTAAATTCAATTAAAATAAAACTATTTAGTTTTATTTTAATTGAATTTAAAATGAAACTCAATCAAGATGAGTGAACGTGCAAGACAACATAATAAGAGACTCTTCCTGAAATGTAGTAGAGAAGACTCTTCTTTGGCTCTTCATTTGCCTTAATTAAATTAATTGGCTCTTCATTTGTGTTAATTAATTAAGTTAGTTTTATTTTAATTGAATTTAAAATGAAACTCAATCATGAAGAGTGAATGTCCAAAACAACATAATAAGAGACTCTTCCTGAAATGCAACAGAGGAGACTCTTCTTTGACTCTTCATTTGCCTTAATTATTAATTGGCTCTTCATTTGCCTTAATTAGTTAAGTTAGTTTTATTTTAATTGAATTTAAAATGAAACTCAATCATGAAGAGTGAATGTCCAAATAAAACATAATAAGAGACTCTTCCTGAAATGCAGTAGAGGAGACTCTTCTTTGACTATTCATTTGCCTTAATTAAATTAATTTAGTTTTATTTTAATTAAATTTGAAATGAAATCCAATGAATTTGTGAAATGCAGTAGGAGAGAGGAGAGACTCTTCATTTAATATGGGGTTGGAAATTGGAATGAGAAGTAAACACAGCAAAAGAAGAGACTCTTCATTTTTTTTTCACTTTCAAGTACATTAATTTTAATTGGGTGGTGATAGGTAACAGCTAACCAACTCCTCTGGTCCTCACCATATCTGTCACAGTGCATAAAGTTACTGTTAGTTTAAAAAAAAATTGAAAAATGTGAACCGGATGACACCCTTTTCCGGTTCACAAATTTGCAAACCGGATGAGGTCCACCCACCACCCATCCGGTTTGCAATTTTTTTACCTTATGACAACCGGATGGGGTGGCGTCCGGTTCACAACTTACAAACCGGATGGCACCCCTCCTCCAGTCCATCCGGTTAACAATTTATGAATCGGATGTCAGGCTGTCCGGTTCTCAAATTTCAAAAAATGAGAACCGGATGGCCTCATCCGGGTGTCCTACGGGAAACTTCAAAAATCTACCAAAATAAAAAATTTTACCTTCCTGTCACTCCTTATCGTCGATAAACAATGCATAATGGTTGGAATGTCTCCTCTACCGTTCAATCACCCTTAAAACCTTCAAAAATAACACTATGAAAGATATATTTGAGAGAAAATCACAGGTTCACGAACGAGGTGCTCAGAGAAGAACTACGGAGGAGGAGGGATTGCTTAATAAAAAGAAGGGTATTTAAGTAATTTCCACAAGGGCAGTTGTGGAATTAAAATTTTGTATGGGGGTGCAGGAAGATGGTATAGGGGTGAAGGAAGAATTTGTCCTCCCATAATTTGTCAACCTTTTATTACTTGGGCCTTCGTTATTACTGTTAGTACCCTTGGTCACTCTTGGTGTTGTTACATTAGCCTCCCCCCTTCAAGCCCAACCTTGTCCTCAAGGTTGAAGGATGAAAAATTTTGTTGAAAGTAAGAAGCATTTTCCCAAGATTTATTAGTTGTTGGTTCGGGGCCCTACTGCACTAATACTTGGAAATTTCTTTGTCTTGCTGTATCACGGTTCTGGTACCCACAATGGAATGAGGTATAAAAATAGGTCCTTCTACAGTGATTTGTAAGGTAATGGAAGATATTGGTTGCGATGGTTCCCTTTGAACAATTTGAGGACCGAAATATGGAAAACATCACGAATTTTGGCTTCTGCTGGAAGTTGTAGTTTGTAGGCCATTGCACTTAACTTTTTGATAGTTTTAAAAGGACCAAAGTATCTTAAACCCAACTTTTGATTCTTCCTCAAAGCCACTGAATGTTGTTTATATGGTTGAAGTTTAACTAATACAAATTCACCTTTCTCCAACTCCACATGTTGTCGTTTCTAATCTGCATAGCTCTTCATATATTATTGTGCTTTGGCCAAATTAGCCTTTAATTGATCTAGCAACTTGTCCCTGGCAAGCAATATTTCTTGGAGTGATTGTTCTTCTTGAGGAGAGAACTCATAGCGTGTTAAAACTGGTGGTTCTCTACCATATGAAGCCATGAAAGGTGACTTTTGTATGTTGCTATATATGGAAGTATTATACCAATACTCTGCCTAGGGCAACATTGGTAGCTAATTCTTGGGATTGTCATGATAGAAACACCGCAAATACATTTCTAAATGCTTGTTGATGATCTCGGTTTGACCATCTATTTGTGGATGGTAGACAGAACTCATAGCGAGGTGAGTCCCTTGTAAGGAGAATAACTGTTTCCAAAATTTACTAATGAAGATTTTATCTCTGTTAGATACTATTGACTTAGGGAAGCCATGAAGTTTCACAATATGCTGCACAAAAGCATCGGCTACACTCTTGTTGTCAAAATCATGTTTCAACGGCACAAAATGAGCAAATTTTGTAAGTCTGTCAACCACTACCATTATAAATAAGTGACCCTTAGCTGGAGGTAAAGAGATTATGAAATTCATGCTAATATCTTCCCAAACCTGAGAAGGAATGGGCAAGGGATGAAGTAGCCCTACAAGAAGTGTATTAGTTGTTTTAGCTTGCTGACAAATTGTGCAATTCAAGACATACTCACGGATTTGCTTCTTCATATTAGGCCAATAGAATTGTGAAGAGATTCGTGCCCACGTTTTGGCAATTCCAGAATGCCCTCCTAACGCACCATCATGATACTCTTGTAAAATAACTCGAACAAGATTGTTGTTTGGTGGGGAATTACAACTCAATCTTTCCATAACAGAATCCCGTTGTTAGTATTCTCACAATACTTAAGGATTTGATGAAGTCATGCAAGACATGATAAGCAATGGCAGCAAGCAAGCAATTGGATTTTGGTCTTGATTTGGTGTGAGTGTGTTCGAGATTGATTTGCAAAGAACCTTGACATAAGTGAAGAAGGAATCCAGTAACACATGGTCAAAGTGATTCAATCAAATAAAATTAAGGTTTTA
>Ga0099824_1002606_pt1 | contig 26416 bp, 14 predicted proteins | sample SiratrowhiteBW_FD_76837 | JGI IMG/M metagenome (GOLD analysis project Ga0099824, IMG submission 76837) | Root nodule microbial communities of legume samples collected from California, USA - Siratro white BW | ecosystem: Host-associated > Plants > Roots > Nodule | place: USA: California...
ACCAAACTTACTTTTAGAATAAAATATCTAAGTATAAATTATTTCACTTTAGAAGTAATTTTATTACACTCACTAGAGTACACACTTAAACTTTACATCAAACTTATTTTAGGATAAAAACACTTAACCAAATTACACTATTTAAATAAATTAACCAAATAACATTTCCGTAAACCTTCACCTAATCATGCACAAAATAAATGTTCACGTGTTCTGAATCCAAAATTGACTTAAAATTGAAGCACCTTTGATCATTTTTACGTTAAATAAAAATAAATATATTAAACTTTACTATTAACATGTACAAAAAAAAAAAGTCTATGTATAAATTCTTCTCTTCACGTTATCAAATTTACAAAACTTAAAAATCACTCCATAAAATTATTCACTCAAATACACATTATGGTATTGAATTATATGATTGTTTAATTAAAATGCATCTAGGAGTTTGACATTCAATTTATTTAGGTTTTTATTTTAATAAAATTTAAAAATAAATTGTACGTTTACTACTCTTTTTAAAATAATCAGAAACTGATAAATCAAAATCGAAGTCAAGATATAATAAAAAAATATTTAAAACACTGTATTATTAAAAAGATAATTAATTATTTTTAAAAGGTTATTTTTCTTATTATAAATAAATTAACATCTGTTTTTTAAAATTTATAAAAAAAATTCATTGCAGATTTTTTTAACTCAAAATTTTCGTAAAGGGAAATAAAACAGGCTATTCTCCCACGTATAAATATATTTTTTACTAAATTCAAAAATCCTTTTATATATATATATATATTAAAGTCTCGTGTTATATATATTAATCACATGAATTTAAAACTAATCCAAATAGTTGTAAAAAAATAATTATTAAAATTCTTTTAAAACAGAAAACTAAAACATAACATGTTTTAAAAACACAGGAGAAACACAAGGATATGATTTCATTGTCCATTTGCAGACTAATGCAATATACTCAAAATATCTTTTCATAAGAAAATAGACATTTCAGAGACTTTTCAATGTTTTCTGAAGACTCATTCGTGTTCTGCTCTTTCCTTCTTCCTTCCTTTTTCTCATCCTTGTACGCATCTTTCATTTTCACTGCTGTTGTTTACGCTTACATGTTCCTCACAGAGGCGTGTAGAAACTCTGCATGTCACTAAGGTTGCTTTGCATGTTGTGGTAACCATCCAAAAATTGTGGAGGGCGCCTTGTTTTTCTTGAATTTGCTTGTTTTACACTAGGTAAGAACTAAGAAACCTTGTCTTGGTACTACATACTCCATAATTGTGATGAGTTCTTTTGTATAGATGATACTTTTCAAAGTCAACACAAGGATATACAAAAAACTACTTAAACATGAGAGTAGTAGCAATAGGAAAATCAAAGTTATCTTCTGTTTTCTAAATTATGTTTACAAGGAATGAATTCCTTACTAGTTAAGTCTCCTTGTTTAGTAATTTTTATTTCAAAATATGCTTTTAATTGGGGAAGAAAAACGACCAGATTTTGCTATTTTAAGGGAAGGTACACAGCATGAGTCCTAAAGAAGAAATTCCTTTATTTAATTGGTGACTTGTTCCTCTTGAAAGTTTGTTTTAATTACTCATGTGGTTCTTGTACTTGCACAATTTTCATGTTTAAGTTCCTACACATACACTTCTGCCATTCAAAGGGAATAAAATGGATTAAAAAGATTGTGTATAGGGACTAAAACAAGTTAAAAGGTGTTATAGGTATAGGCTTCGACTGAATATTTTGCCTGCAGTGATTGTTTTTCTGATTACATGATAGATGCTCTCCTTGGCCACAAAAATTCTCCTCTTTGGCAAATTTGGCCATAATTATGAAATCACAACTCAACGCTTTGATGAAGATAAGCAGTTTAATGCATGTTTTACTTCAGTTATTAAAGACAATGAGTTTATTACAATACCCTGCTAGTGTTTTTTGTGGATTAAGTATATTAGCACTTTAATGCATGTTTTACTTCAGCCAATAAACCTTTTCTTCACCAATGAGTTTGTTAAAACATTCTGGTTGTGTTTTCTGATGGATTAAGTGTGGTGTTAGTCCCTCTAATTATTGTCTTTTTAATCTGTCTTTTACCAAGAATTGTTCCTCCACACCTAGTCTAAGTCATTGACTTGAATATGTTTTCCTCCCACACCTATTATGAACACAATTAGACTTTATAGAACTCAATATACAAAGTAATTTGCAATTCTGATCAGCCTGTTTTTTCCTTACTCACACTCAGCATCCCAATGGCCCTCTGACGTTTATTAATTGCGTTATGAGAATGAGGTGTAATCTCTTTGAGTGCTGCTTCACTAGCACTTCTTACACATTTCCAAAGCAGAGTAAATGGAAAATCTTGCCCTACAAGAAACTTGCAAAAGTCACAGATAACTTCGATCAATCTCATTGTCTTGGAAAAAGAGGCTTTGCCACTGAATATTACGGTAAGTGACTAAGCTATGGCCATTTATATGAACAACGTAAATACAAAAGGAGAAAACTGAGATACAATTACTCACTTTGGCTTGGTTCCCAAATCAAATTTGGAGTTCATCTTGGTAATCCACATAATGAAAATTTGCATTAAAGATCAACATAGACTAACAAGGTGAAGTACCAAATTTAATTGGATAACGACACAAACAATTTAAGGTACTGCTTCCATGTTTTGTCAAATAGAAATAGCACAAAGATTAGGTGTAGTTCTTTAAGTGCTTTTGGTGCTATTTCTCTTTTTATAACCGAGTTGAAACCCTGATTAAATAACGAACAGCCAAAGCACATTAACATCTGCAAGTTTTGTTCAAGCAAAAATTTCTTCTGTTTATTTCCCTTCTTCTAGGAAAACTTGAGGATGGACGTGAGATTACAATCCAGTGCTTCAACGAAGACAAGCAGCACATATTGCAACAATTTATCAATGAAACTAGCATCCTAAATTACTTGCCTCACAAAAATATTGTGTCAATTTATGGATATGCTTCTCATCACGAGGAATCTATGCTAGTCCATGAATACTTATGCAGTGGAAACCTTGCTGCTAATCTTAAAAGTGAAGACGAAAACAGCACACTACCTTGGCTGACACGATTAGGCGTAGCCATTGATATTGCAAACGCATTGGACTATCTTCACTGTTATGGCATCATCCACCGCAATGTGAAGTCCAGCAATATTCTCCTAGATGTGAACTTTTCTGCTAAACTTGCAAACCTTCATTTATCATGCAAGCTTCCAGATGGAGTTCCTGTGTATGCCGCCCATGTTACTAATGATATAATTGGAACAAGTGGTTACATCGACCCAGATTATTTGACAAAAGGCCAGCTTAGTGTAAAAAATGATGTTTATAGCTTTGGGGTGGTGTTGTGTGAGCTTCTATCATCAAAGCTGGCAAAATCATGGGTTTTGAATGAGGAGGACAATCTTGCTACGTTTTTGAGAAGAAAAAATGAAAAGCAAGAGGTGGTGGAGTTGTTGGATCCAAGACTTGGATTCCAATCTAACCTTAAGATCAAGCGGATGATGACTGCTACAGCTGAGCTTGCATTTTTGTGCATGCAATGTCCACAAGAATTAAGGCCAAACATGGAACAGGTGCTAGAGATTCTCAATGGCATAAAGGAAGGGAGACTTGAAACAAACACAACAAAAGGTATAATAAACTCATTTTTTGTTACGTTTCCTTACTCATGGTTTTCTAGATTCTGTGTGTTTTTGGTGTCAACAGACTGAGGATAAAAGCTTTTATTCATGTGTGATAATCCATACATCTCAGCTTTGAAAATCTTCCACCATGCTGAACTTGAAGAAGCTACTAACAATTTTGATACTTGCCTTGGAAAGGGAGGCTATGGCACAGTGTACTATGGTGAGAACCTAATCAGTCCTCGTATTTCAAACCAGTTTTCCTAAACAAGTAATATGCATATATCTATATTTTTTCTGATAGTGTGCCATTGTATTAGGAAAACTTAAGGATGGAAGAGAGGTTGCAATAAAATGTTTCCATGACGAGAGTGAGACAGAAGAGATGATTCAGCAATTCATGAAAGAAACTGAGATCTTGGTTTTGTTGCACCATAAAAATCTGGTTTTACTTTATGGCCGCACTTCTCGCCATAGTAACAAACACATGCTAGTTTACGAGTACATCTCCAATGGCACTCTTTCTAAACATCTTCATGAATCTTCCTGTGGTAAACTACCATGGCATACTAGATTGAACATTGCCATCGAAACTGCAACTGCCCTGGTATATCTCCATGACTCAGGTATCATCCACCGAGATGTGAAAGGGAGTAACATTCTGTTGGAGGAAAATTTTACTGTTAAAGTTGCAGATTTTGGATTCTCACGGTCTCTTCCAGATCATGTCACGCATGTTTCCACCATTCCAGTAGGAACTCGTGCTTACATAGATCCTGACTACTATGAATCTGGAAGAGTCAGTGACAAAAGTGATGTCTATAGTTTTGGGGTGGTCTTGCTTGAACTTATATCTTCCAACCCCCCACGTTTAATGCAAGGCACAGATTACGTTACTCTTGCACAGTTTGCAAAGAAAAAAATCTTAAACAAGGAATTAGAAGCGGTGGTGGATCCAAGTTTTTGGTTTGGTGTGGACAGAAGCATGATGGAAATGATAACAGCAGTGGCTGAGTTAGCATTTCAGTGTGTGCAGTGCCCCAAGGAACTCAGACCATCCATGAAACAGGTGCTAGAGACCCTTGAGGGCATTAGGAAAGGAACATGGGGATTCAACCAGATAACATAGTCTTTGTTCCTTCTGCCAAGAAACCAGATTCTTCCAAACCATTCATTTGGTTTTGGGTCTAGTAATTGGATTTTGGTTGAACAGATATGGAGTTTTGCCTTAGTATATTAATTTGAGGTTAGCCATGCATCTTGCAAATGATGTGCAAGTAAAGGAGTAGGTTGATTACTTTTTTTTTGAGGCACATTGAACGTGTATCCTCGTCTCATTTAGTTCACGTTCAATATATTATTGTAGTTTCATATATATTACACTTTCAATCATCTTTTCCTTCTTTCGTTACCATAATCTCAGGGTCTTCATGCAGAGCCACATTTGAATTCAAGAGCATCTCACAACTTCACATTAATAGAAAAAGTGCTCAAAATGCGACCATGCATAAAATAACCTAGTCATTGAAATCATCGTCATCACTAGAAAAAACAGAACTAGTAATATAAAATGACATCACACGTATTAGACAACTCAATCATCCAAAATTTCCTTTGTTGTTGGCAGGAAAATTATTATCGCCATTAAAATATCCAGGTTTACCAGAAAAAGACTAATACATCTATAACAGACAAACTCTTTATATTGGTTATATCTCTAAGATTTTAAGAACAACAGAAAACAATATAGCAAGAAAAGGGATTAGGAATTCATAGCACACTAATAGGGATACTTGATAAACAATACAATGAAGAACAGGAAAAAACAAAAGGGCCTAATCCGCTTAAATGTGAATCCAATCAGATTTTATGTAGCCTTGGTTTATTTAGTGAAAAGGGCTAATATTCAATTATTTTCAGCAGGGAAAACTGTAAGCAAAACAGTGAAGGAAAATTAAACTCTTACATTTATACCTGCATTAGACAATAAATTAGAAACATTTTTAAAGTAGTGTTACAGAAATGCTTCAAGACTTAAAACATGTCCACGTTCAACTTATGTTGCTTCTATTTGTTGTTTTTGTTATCCTAACGTTAAAGAGTCAGTTAGGAAATTTTAATATGGTTTGTTACCCCACTTGAATTCATGGCTTATTCTTAAGCTTTATAAATTGTAATGCTTTCTTGATTAATAAATCTCATATGCAGTCTTCTTAAATATTGAGAATACTTTGTTTTTCTTTTCATTTAAATAGCTACAACAACTTGGCTTCAAGAGTCATTTTCTTAGAGGATATGTAGAATGGAAGATGAAGGAAGTTACTCTCCTTTTGCTCTTCCAATTTTTTAGGGTGAAAATTAATCACCTATTGGCAGTAAGCAGTCTTGTTTGGAGGAACTGGATTTATGAGAAGTCATGGAAGAGGATTACGTTGTTCATCGGCTCCTAAAAACCACACTAACTAAAACTTAGAACGAAAGAAAAACTAGAAATGCAAAGGCAAAGTCATCTTTGTTTGCTAGTGTTTTACAAATGATCCGAATCATGACTCTCAAGACACCCACAAGAAATTTGGTGTTTTCCTGAGAGAAGATTATGAAAGAGATAAGAAAATACGTAGCATGCAAGTTCTTAATCTAAGTAGGGAATTAGAGCTTTAAAGGATGATGAAAGAATATGAGTCAATCAAAAGGATACTCAAACAAATTATTGGGTATTGCCAACAAGATAAAGTTGTTGGACAGTGATTTCATCATCAAGTGTTCTTGCAGTTCAGCTGAAAAGAGTCAGCGCTTGCTGTTTTTATTGGTCAGTTGAAAACTACATTTTATTAGAAAATTTGTCTCTTTCCTTGACGCGGTACTAATCGATAAAGGATAACAGCTAACAATATATCTCTGAAAACACTTTTCTTTACGCGTTTTATTAATTAAAATTTATTTAAAACTATATAATTATAAGTAAATTTTATTTAATAAAATATAGAATTCAAACTTTCTTACTGTTGATGACAAAAGAATGCCTTAAAAATTTATGTAACTAGTATTTTTCTTTCATATGAATATAATTGAATTGAGTTCTTTAAACAATATTCTAACTTTTGTAAACAAATATTATAATAAAAAATTGTATTAAAAGGGTAGTTTTAATATAATATAAAACTGACAAATAATTCGGTCAAAAAAAACACAACACTGTTAGTCACAAAGTCTTCCTTAATAAATGCATATTCAGATATCAGTTCTTTAAGGTTGTGCTGCAATTCCTATCTCCTTCCTTGCATTTTCTGCAGCTTTTCTGTTATTTGCTTTTGAATGGCCCTTTAGTTCATCTTACCTTGGTGAATCTCTTTTTCTAGATTCCTTGTTAGTGGCTAAGTTGAGACTTTCTGACTCACTGCACCTGAATCACTATCCCAGTGGCAAATCATTCTTTGAAAGGTGTACACAATTTATCCTCCAAAAACTGTTGGGAGCACCTCTTCTTTCTTGGGATTGTTTGTTCTACACTAGGTAAGACCTAACATATAATATACTTAATTGTGATGAATTTTTTTGTGTAATGTAAGGAGTTGTTGATCCAAAGAGTTGTTGTTATATACTCATTGGCATAATAGGATGTTACCAGCTGGAGCAACCCCTTCTATTTTAGCTGATCCTCACATTTTTCATCTTATTCCACTAAATTCCAATTCCTTGATCTTATTTTAACAGGAATTAGACGTTATAGAGTTTAATATGCAGAGAATTTTTCATTTCTGATCAGTCACCTTTTTCCTCACTCACCCTCAGTATTCCAACGATCCTGCAATTCTTGGTAATTACCTCATGAGATTCAGGTGTGATCTCTTTGAGTGCTGCTTCACTAGCACATCTTCTGACACATTTCCAAAGCAGAGTAATCTGAAGTGGCGAGTCTTTCCCTACAAAGAAATTGCAAAAGCCACAAATAATTTTGATCAAAAGGGAGTAGAAAAGAAAGGCTTTATCAATCAGTACTACGGTAAGAGACTGTACTATAACCTTCTAAATACTTAATAGTATCAATAGAGGAAAAAAACTGAGATGTAATTCTTTTAATCCAAATTGGCATCTGGTTTAAAAGATAAGATTCATGAAAACAAGAGATTCTCATCATTCAAAAAACCGGTAACTAACTTAAGTTTAAATAGAGGGGTTTTGGACAATTTGCTGTGACCATAACAAGTATCAGTTAAAGGACTATACCTCATGTTTTTGCTCAAAACATTTTCTTGTGATTATTTATGTTAATTGTTTTAGGAACACTTGAGGATGGACGTGAGATTACAGTCCAGCGCTTTAAAGAAGACAGGCGCTATATATTGCAACAGTTTATCAATGAAACTGTTATCTTAAATTACTTACCTCACAAAAATATTGTATCAATTTATGGGTGTACTTCTCATCATGAGGAACCTCTGCTAGTGCATGAATACCTATCCAACGGAAATCTTGGTGCACATTTTGTAAGTGAAAAGGAAGAAAACATTGCACTACCTTGGTTTAAACGATTGGATATAGCCATTAATATTGCAAACGCATTGGACTATCTTCACTATTACGGCATCATCCACCGCAATGTGAAGTCCAGCAATATTCTCCTAGATGTGGACTTTTCTGCTAAACTTGGTAACCTTCATTTATCATGTAAACTTCCAGATGGAGTTCCTGTTGGCACCACCCATGTTACTTTTGATAGAGTAGGTTCTAGTGGTTACATAGACCCAGAGTATTTGACAAAAGGCCAGCTTAGTGTAAAAAATGATGTTTATAGCTTTGGAGTGGTGTTGTGTGAGCTTCTATCATCAAAGCTGGCAAGATACTGGATTCTCAACGAGGAGGATAATCTTAGTACCCTTTTAAGGAGAAAAATTGAAAACAAAACTTTGGTGGAGCTGTTTGATCCAAGACTTGGGTTCCAATCAAACCTTAATATCAAGCAGGTGATGACTGCTACAGCAGAGCTTGCAGTTCTCTGCATGAAATGTCCACAAGAATCAAGGCCAAACATGGAACAGGTGCTAGAGATTCTCAGTGAAATGAAGCAAGGGAGATATGGAACAAACTCTCACTCAACTAAAGGTACAATATTAAAACCATGTTAACTTCTGTGTGTTTTTGTGTTTACAGACTGAGAATAAAAGGTTTTATTAACGTCTTATAATCCATACATTTCAGCTTTGAAAATCTTCCACCATGCTGAACTTGAAGAAGCTACCAACAATTTTGACACTTGCCTTGGAAAGGGAGGGTATGGCAGCGTATACTATGGTGAGAGGCTAATTAGTCCACATAATTTAAATCATAGTTCCCTGTAAGAAATGTGCATAGAGAATTTAGTTTATGCACAGACAGTGTAAAACAGTTTTACATTGAAAGTGAAAACAATAAGTTTGATGACTTCAATAAGTTTGATGACTTCAATAATAAACATCTTAACAGTCATGTCAATGGTTATTTCTGATTAATTGACCATGTAAACACCTTTTAATTTGACCATGCATAATTATTAAACTCATGCATATATCGTTCTTTATTTGTTACTTGCAAAAATATTTCATACCAGGTTCATTGTCATTAAACTCAAATAGATCAATCTTTGTTCTGATGACATGCCATTGTAATAGGAAAACTTAAAGATGGGCTAGAGGTTGCAATAAAATGTTTCCATGACGAGAATGAGACAGAAGAGACCATTAAGCAATTCATGAAAGAATCTGAGATCTTAGGTCTCTTGCACCATCAAAATCTGGTCTCACTTTATGGCCGCACTTCTCGCCATTGCAAGAAACACATGCTAGTGTATGAGTATATCTCCAATGGCACTCTTTCCAAACATCTACATGAGTCTTCCAGTGGTAAACTACCATGGCAAACCAGATTGAATATTGCCATTGAAACTGCAACTGCCTTAGTTTTTCTTCATGACTCAGGCATCATCCACCGAGATGTGAAAGGGAGTAACATTCTGTTGGATGAAAATTTTACTGTTAAAGTTGCTGATTTTGGATTTTCAAGGTCTCTTCCAGATCATGTTACTCATGTTACAACTATTCCAGTAGGAACTCGTGCTTACATAGATCCTGACTACTATATATCTGGAAGGGTCAGTAACAAAAGTGATGTCTATAGTTTTGGAGTGGTCTTGTTTGAACTCATATCATCTATACGCCCTAGTTTAGTGGCAGGCACAGATAATGAGACTCTTGCACAGTTTGCAAAGAGAAAAATCTTGGACAATGAACTAAACCACATAGTTGATCCATGCTTTTCTTGTGGTTCTGACATTAACACTTTGGAAATGGTAACAGCAGTGGCAGAGTTAGCATTTCAGTGTGTGCAGTGTCCCAAGGAGTTCAGACCTTCCATCAAACAGGTGCTAGAGACCCTGGAGGGCATAAAGAAAGGAAAGTGGGGATTCAACCAGATAACATAGTCTTCATTCACATTCACTTCAAATTTTGTTATATGATTCACATTCACATTCACTCATCCATAGCACCAAGTAATGGTGATTATCAATTATACAGTAACTTAACAAACCTGCTTTTGAGCTTCACTTTAGATCATTGTTTTCACTTTCACCATTGATTATTTGTATCCCACAATAGGCATGTTGTTTTCTTCTCACTGTTCTCTTTTTCTTTTTCTTTTTCTTTACTTGGTTATTTAACTGTAGTTACACCATTTATATAAAGAATAAAGAATTCCCTTTATTCTCCTGAAAACCTTGTCAATTCCTTTCTTCCAAAACCATGGTTGCTTTAATTTCAATAATGCACACTTACTAGATTAGACATTAGAGTTTATGAAGAGGAACAATAAGTATAGTGTTTTTTAAGGCATAAATAATTAAGATGCATTTAAGGAAAAATAAACATGAGAGTACAAAGTTAGAGTTCAAAGAATAATGGAGAATCACAAATAAGGTTTAAAAAATAGTGAAGATGGATAGCAAAATAGAGTTTTTTTAATCTAAAAATACTTTTTGACGATAAAAGAAAAAGAAAATGTACTTAGTAAATTGGAAATTGTAAATAACAAAAGCCTTTAGTCTGAAAGAAAATACTTGTTCGGTCTGGTTGGCATTGGATTTGGGTATACACTACATGGGCAAATTCTTCCTGCACCTCCACGCTTTTCTTCCTGTAACCCTATACTTCCAAAAATTACAAAATATCCTTAAAAAAATTATATTCTAAATCATACGATCCAAAATTGGAGAAGGTGAAGAGGAGTACAGTTAAAAAGACGAAGAGAATAAATCAGTTTTTTAGTTTTCCTTAGAATTTTCCTAATACATGTGGTGAAATTTAAGACAAATAAATTAACACTGTCACCATAAACACAAGACAATTGCTTTTTGGATCATATAATTTTGCTTCTGGATTTATCGTTCTCAAATATATCTTTAGATTTAAAATTTTAGAATCCATTTTTGGATTTAGAATTCCAGAACCTATTTTTAGAACATCCTTTTCAGAATGCAAATTTTAATATTTTCTGAGATATATTTCTCAAAATATCATTTTCATAATATAAAATTTACCTTCCAGAAAATATATTTTATAATGTAAAATTTACATTTTGGAAAAATATTTCAAAAATAGATTGTAGAATCTTTATTTTAAATAAAAATATTAAGGACATATATCATATTGATAGGGTACAGGTTTGGTTCGAATTGATATTGTGAAGAAAGATAAAACAGACTCATAAAACTACTTGTTTATTGGATATATGGATATATACATCACATCACATAGTACTATTTAGAGATAAATCATGTTAATTTTTTTTTTTAACAAAGTGGTTTCAACAAAAACACTTAGAAACCTTAGACCAACCACGGTTGGTAGAAGAAATTAAAGTTGTGGTCGACATTCCAATTGGATTTATGTGTGAATTCTGTCTACTTGGCATTCATCCTTTTAAAGTTTTCTCAATTTAACTTTAGGTTCCATTCATATGAATTTATCCTCTTCAACACTTTTTCCATTAAAACTTTCTTCTACCAATTCCCTTCTTTAGGGTTTAAAATTTGGTCTTGCTCTAAGAATACCTCCAACTAATTGCATCAATTTTTTATTCTAAACAAAAAAGAATACAAATAAATTCCACTATTGTTTTTGACAATGAATTTGAAACAATTTAGTTTATAAATTAAACCAATTTAAACTTTAATGGTTTATAAAAAGGATGGAAACCAGTAAAATATGTAAATATCTATCTTGATATTTGCATTTAAGGGGGAAATGTTTATCCCAACTCCATGACCATTCTTGTAACAAATTTAGTATCCCTATTCTTACTATTTGGGTCATGCTAATAATTAAAAGATTTGAAGTAGCTTTGGCATATATTCTCTTCTTGTTACTTAACTAAGATGTGATTTGTTGAATTTTATCCTAAGCAATTTAGTATTATTGTCTTATATAGAGATGGGGTGAGACTTGTCAATACACTTTGCACAATTATTGTAGATAAAGCTTGAAGAATCTATGTTTGAATAATATTTCTTTCAAGAAAATCTTTCTTTACGAGAAAAAGAAAAAACGAAATCTCAACTTTTTTTTGTATATATAGAAATATCTCCAAATCGATAATAGAAAAATAATTTATGCCCATCTATTTCTATATTATAAATCAATTAATATAAAATCTTGAGAACAAACTCTTACTTTCTTGACTTTTTTAATTCGATCTCCCCTTATTAAGAAGAAATGTTTATTTATTACAATTTTAATCATAAAAAGTTAACATTTATCTTATATAATGTAATATCAAAATATTAATATATTTCATATATATAATGAAAAATTATATTATGTATACATGTGGGATTTTTTGGATTTTAAAACCATGGAATTGAAAAATAAGAAAAATTAATATAATTATTCTTGTTGAAGAGATCACATTCATTTTATAATAAGTTGGCTATAATGTTGAGTAAAATCTAAATTTTATTTTCTTAAAATATTATTATTATAGTAGTTTTTCTTCTTATGCATGTACCTTTTTAACAATTAATTTATATAAAATGGCTATGTTAACAAATTTAAATATAAATTTGTGAAAACTATGATCTCCTTAGGGTTAACAATTACCAACATTATGAATGTCTTGAGAATAAGGTATGTGGTGGCCATATGTATGCTGGTAAATGTTGTCATTATATATTCAGCAAGACATTGACACACTAAAGTTTAAGAACCCCAAACCAAACCAAACCACCATAAGGGTCCCATCCATTTCATAATCTGATAAATAGTCACATGTCTCATTCCAATTTCACCATGTGTAGTGTAACCCCTCCTTCATATAATTGTCCTTTCTTTAATTTTTGTGACAAACCTACATTGACACAAGCTTGGGACCACCATTGAAATTGTTCTCTGCCACACATTATTTGGCTGTCATCCCTCTCCTTTCAGACATACCATGAATATTTTCTAATATATTTTTCTTCATGAGATGAAACTATATTGTGACTCACATATGGTGGAAAAATAACTCACTAATACACCAACATCTAATTAAGAGTGTATAATGTTAAATAACTTGCTTAAATAGATGTGTGTGGATCTTGCAATGATATATAAACTAAAATTTTACATAAAAGTTTACTCAAATACTAAGATTGTTGATTTGAGTGATTGATTCAATTTATATATCTTGTAATTAACCTAGATATTGATATTTTAGAAAAAAAAATTCAGTCAATGTCCCCTTTTGCAATATAAACAATTTTAAACAACAACTATTCATAAATTCAACTGTGTTGCTTAAGAAATTTCAGGACAAGATTGTTTAACTTGGAACAGCTTTATTGAAGATGATCAAATCAAATTTATTGTTTTAAGCTTTCATGGAACTTTATTTATATACATATTTTGAATGAAAACTATTAACAATTCATTAGAAATCATTGTAAGTACAATTTTTAGTACAGTTGTTGTAAAAATTAATAAATATATCGTATATATTATTTTATAAATTTATGACAGAATAATCTCTTTCTTACTGACATAAACCATAAAATAAATAAAAAAATTATAAGATTTTTAAATAAAATGCGTTAAAGAAATTTAAATATTTTAAGGTAATTAAAAAAATATTTCATTTAGACGATTCATTAGTGAGAGAAAATTATTGATTTGACATGAAAACTCGTAAAATACGTAAACTTAGGTAAATGTATTATTTTTAAGAAAATAAATAAATCGCTTATAAGTTAGTGATTGAGGATCAAAATGTTAAATACTAGAAAAAAATTGTTTTCGAAAAAATAATTATTATCGACGCTATTCTAAGTTATTTTTATTATAAGAATAAGTATATAAAGTCTTAATTTAGTTTTTCTAAGTTTGAATGTGTGATGACAAGTTTAAAGATATTTTTGAAACAATCGATTGTAAAAGGACTCATATTTTAAATAACATTTTATTTAATTGTTAGTGAAAATATATATTTTAAAAATAAAAAAGATTTTTTTTTTTAATGAATTGAGATCTTGTTTAGAACTTAGAATCTATATTTGGATATTCTGTTTGGAAAATTGTATAAAATCTACCATTAATGGAGATGCTTCACAATAATTATAAATATATGTAATTAAATGAAGGAAACAATTGTGCAAGTTGTTTAAGAATCTCTCTTGTACAATTGAATTGAGAGATTAGGTTTATATGGAAATCAAGGGTCCATCTGTTTCTTTTTCAGTTTCACTCAATGCCAATGAATGCTTACAAGTTCCTAAAATTATATGCAGCTACTAGAAGTACCTGGAAGCTGTTAAAAAGAAGAAGAAATTGAAGAAGAAACTTATAAAATTCATAAAATGAAGAAGAAAATATTAGAAAAATCAATACGACAAATAATCTTAATACTTGGATTTGCTTAGGAAAGTCCCATGAAAGAAATTCAAAAACAAACAAATGTTAAATGTCCAAATTCAGATATTAGAGCCAAGTTCATGTGTTATACAGGTAATTATTTGAATAGGATTTTTTAATTAATTGTTTAAATAAATACTTGTTGTATAAATATTTATATATAAGCTATTTTTGGAATAATAAAAAAACAAATGACTTTTTGACATTGTGGGTTTTCATTTAACTTTTGCAGTTTATAGGACCCATTCTGGAACTGATTTAGAGCAATGAATAGACACTGTGTGGAATGATATATCATATTCATGGGTGAAAGGATGTGGACCAGTTCATAATCGACACAATTAACTGTTCCTGGTTTCAATCAACTTTTTTTTTTTTTCCTTTTTTTCTGTTGAGGATTTTTTTTTTTTTCACTCTATAATTTCATGGTTTTAGTTCTATTTTTTTTCTCACAAAAAATAATTACAAGTAACATCTTTCTAATGCAAAACATTTAATTTTTTATAAGAAACAATCTTATCTAAACTGACACAATTATTATGAACAATGAAATTATACTTTTTAAAATATTTAAAATAGTTATATTTTTAAAATGTAAACTCAACATCATTAACTAGAATGAAATTACTCTAGACTGATTAATCTACGTGTTTAGTAGTTATATATAAGTACCCATGCAATTAAACATTAAAAATAAATATTTTAAGAAATATTCAAATCATTTTTTATTTTTGGAAGAATTAACTATTATATTTTATCAACTAATTATCTAGTTTTTTAAAGAGATGATAAGGAATTTGATCTCATCGTGAGGCTAATCAAGCAATCACTTTTGGTTCATAAAATATCTTTAATTTTATATTAAAAATAACTTTAATTTAAACTATATTATTTATAATAAAATTATATATATATATACACACACACGTGTGTTAGTAAAAGGATATGATATTTTCTTTTATTAGAACACTGAATGTGTTGTGTTTTTTTTCTCATATTAGAAATCCTATATATATATATATATATATATATAATCATTAACTTTTTTTTTGTTAAATTAATGTCTACCTCACTATTTTTTTTATCTCATATTATAGTTTATTTTTTAATTAATAATTATTTGATGTTTGTTGTATTATTCAATGGATTTTTTTTTAGATTATATATCTATTTTGACTTAATTGTCACAATTTTTTTATATTTTTAGAAGATAAATATATTTTAACTTTGTTTTATATTAATATTTTAAATTCCTGATTAGTATTAAACAATAAGATTTGTTTAAAGTAATTCGATATTCTACTTACTACTACAATGTATATATTTATTAGAGATTTACAAAGTTTCTGTTGTTATGAAAAAAAAAATTAAGAAAAAAATTATGTTTCAAAAAAACTTAAGAAAAAGAAAAAGTATGTTTACAACCTCTTTGACTTAAATATAAAAAATATATTGAAATTCATATAAAGACTAAAATTTACAAAAATACTGTAATTACTAAAAACATTTAATGGAGATTCATTATAATGTCTCATGTTTATCTTTTATCTATATAAACAAGATTAAATATCATCTTACTTATATATCTTTTTTCATCCATTTCTATCATCAAATATATTATTCTATACACATCTAAAATATTTACACTTTATCATAAAGATAGATATAAAACATATAACTTAAGGTTAGACAAACATAAGTTCTTATATTATATAAGTATTACTTATGGAATCACCTTGAATAGAAAATAAATATTAATATTTATTGCTTAAGTTAAATGATGTTTGAATAATGAAATCTATTGCTTGTGCATCATTCTAACAATCAAGTATAATTTTTTAAAGAAAAAATAATTAATTCAACCTAGTCCTTGTTTTAATATCCAAAAGAGCATTTAAGCTATAAAACTCTTAGAGAATAGATGATCAATTTAACCTCTGTCTGGCTTAAACTACTACAAGTTATATCTTGTAGCAAGAAAATTTATTACTACTTGACCATTAATATTATGTTATAATACTAAATATGCTATGTTATAATATAAATGTCATTACTTAAAATTCACTTAAACTGTTACTTGAGTAACATATGTAAAATAAAAAATTCTTTTAATTATCAATTGAATTGAGCTAAGACAATTCTTTTATCTAATTATGAACATTTAATCCTTAATGCAATTCTTAGATTCAAACATTAATTTCATGTAACAATAAAATACAAAATATATAATAACTATTCAATATTATAAACAATTATAGCACCAATATATTATATAAACTTTATTTACTAATTAGTATAATCACATATATAAATTCATCTTATATAACTTTGAGCATTACAATATTCAACTCCCATAACAAAGAACTGATATATAATTTTTTTATACAACAACATCTTACATATAAAAAAAACTAATTCTACATCAATTCTACGTCACAAAATTTTTTAAATTATAATTTACAATTCATCTCAATTATAATTATAAAATTTAGTTAATTCTCTTACTTCTAGATATTTAATTTTTCAAATCACTTGTACCAAAACAGAGAAAAGTTAAAAACATTAACTTACCACATAAAACCTAATTCAAAAATCAAATATATTACTATAGATACAAACTACTTAAAAAGTTATCTTCATCAATTAGATCACATCTATATTAACAAATTAAATCTCATACATACAATGTATAAAATTTTTAAAAGAAAAGAAAAACTTGTTTTACACAAAATTTAATCAAATAATTTTGACATACATTTAGTTATAAAATACTATAAAGAAATTAAAGAAAATGAATTTTAAAAAGATAGATTTTTGGATAAAGAAATAATAAATTAATTTCATAATATACATCTTTAAACTTAAAATATAAAATACAAATTATTGATCTATTTTAAACTCTATTTAAATTTGTTAAAAACTTTTCTTTGCATTCATTCCTTTTTTAAAATTTAGTGATGAAAATCTGATTTAACAAGCATGACTCAAGAGAAAAAAAAGAAAAAAAAACATAAGTGAAGACTGAAAGTGACAATTGTACCTTCAATATAAAAGATCGTGATAATAAATAAATTTAACTTCTTGGAAGAAGACAAGCTTTGCTTAGTTAAAACTGATTTTATACAAATTGAAATATGTTAACTTAATTCATTTTATAGAAGTATCTCGAACTTCATATCCTCCAAAGGACCTATCTTTCTTTAAATAACTCATTAATTATGTCAATAAACTTAAATTACTACCCAATATCTTTAAATTACTTGCACTACTATGTCATTCAAAACATACAATTCTTTAAATTTAATTACACACTTCTCTATTAACACACACAAAATTACACACTTTCTTCCTTAAACTTATATCTTGAATTAGAGATTACTCCTGTTCAGAATATAATATTACAGTTGTTACTGATTTAATAATTTTTATATGTATAACAATAAATACGGTAATATAATATAAGTACAGATTAATTTTTGAAATAATCATATTTAAAACTATATAAAAATATTTCTATCATCATACATAGTATATTTTTGACATTTAGAAGTAGATTTTTGTTGTTAAAGTCATAAAAATATGATTTAGATTAGAGTTTTTGCAATAATTGTGGTTGAAATAAGTGACAATGTAAAACAAATGGATGGTCATTGTAAAAGTGAGTGGCAGGCATGAAGAGATGGGATGGTTATTAATTTAGTGTCCTCTGCATATGTTACATCTCGCACGTGTCCCACCTACTCATCCTCTGCACGTGTCAACTGCATTGCCTTTCCCTGACCAACCCAACCAAACATTATTTTCAAAGTCCATTCCTTTCATTGAATGTTACTTCCAATGTGGTTTTTTTTTCTTCAATATATCTCATAAATGTGTTTTTTTTAATGTATTTTCATATTTAGATGAATGTGAAGACTTGGTTAAGATGATCTTCTGAATTTATTATTTGATTTTAGTGAGTTTTAAAATGTATATGGACATTGGAGAATGGACTCACTTCATTTTGATTTTTCTTCGTGATTTACCTCTTATGAATTATGTGTTATATTAAAGGATAAGAAGTGAATAATTTATATGATGTAATCAAATTATTTAAACAACATTATATCATATCAAATACTAATATACTTTCAACAAGAAGATTTCAAAACATATAGCACATAGTATAATAATAACAAAGTGTCTTAAATAAGTGAGACTTTCTATTTGTCCTTTGTCAAATTTGATTTCAAAAACCAATCAATTCTACTCAGAATAGAACACAATCTTAGTATATAGAACACATTTTGATTACGATAATTATTGTATTAAATGTCATTTATTTTATTATTTTATTCAATCCTTGTTGATTTATTATGCATGGGATGGATGAACTAAGGGTGAGAGAGTGACAATATTTGATAGTTTTGTTGAGACTCAAAGATTTGACATTTTTTTATTTTTTAAATCTCATACATTTTACCATTTATATATTTAGCAAACAATTTAATGCTTATTGTTTTTCATTTTGATTTTTTATATAAAATAAAAATATTAAAAATATTTATAAAATTTTTATAGTATTGAAAAATTAAGAGATAATGAAAATACATATATGCATATCAAAATTAATAGATATTAACAAGTTTAATAGATTTCAAATTTATTGATTATATTGTTATTTCATGTCAAAGTTTCATAATGTTTGAAGCTACTTGTTGTAGTTGTTAGGAGAATCCGAGGGGCATAATCGGAGAGATCTCACAAGAAGGAGAAATGGGTCAAACATACAAGTGAATGACACCACTTTTAACCCAAAACCTTAAGTCAGTAGGTTTATGGATCTTCTTTCTTATAGATTGCTTAACTTTCTCATTTTTATTCAATGTGAGACTTAGACTCACACTTGAATACCCAACAGTTAGCTCCATAATAGATACTGGATAGTAGATTTCCAATCATCTACACCAGTCCCCTAGTCTGCATCACTAAAGGCAACAATGGATGCATTGAATGATAAGACCATGGTAAATAGTCCCAACAAGATATCTAAGATACATTCTACAACAGGCCAATAATGTTTTTAGGAAGAATACATGAATTGACACACTTTATTTACTACAAAGGATGGTTTTGGTCTTGTTATTAACAGTTTGCAAAACATTTAAAGGCATCGTCAAAAGCAGAGTTATGCATTTGAAAAAGATTATTTGGTTTAGAATAAGGAAAGTGATGTTCATTGAAAACCACATGCATAGTTTTTCATGAGAAAGCAAACAAATATAACCTTTATTTTTTAGACTATATCCTTAAAATAAACAACATAATGACCTAAATTGCAGTTTATGTTTAATATAAGATCTTAAGAGAGGGTAACAAACATAATGGAACACTCAAAAATTTGTATAGTCATGTTTTTCATTAAATAACATCTCATGTGGATTTTTATGATGTAACACAACAATAGGTGGAACATTTATAACATGTACAAAATTGATAAAAGCTTTCTCTCAAAATTTTATAGGTAGAGAGCCTGCAATAAGAATGGTTAATCTCATTTTATTTATATGTCTATGCTTATGCTCAATGGCACCGTTCTGCTCAAGTGTATAAGAACATGTTAAATGATGTTCAATTCCATTTTTTTGAAAAACATTTGAGAAAGCAATAAATATATTGTAGTTTCTTTGAAAAATGATTTGTATCATTAGTAATATGATGAGTTGCACCACTATCTGGATACCATAATGGGTCATCCAAAGTGGATTGAATTTCACATATTGATGAGTCACTATGATCATTTAGTAGTGAACAACATTGAGAAACATCTAAGATGTGTTATTTTGATCATACCTATACCAGCAGGTGAGGGCACTGTATCCTATTTTTTCACAGATTTGACAATGTGTTCTGTCATATTGAAAAGTATCAGATGAAGCATGATAATTGTTTTATTATTATTTCTTAATTCGTGAATTATTTGATTATTTTGTGATCAAAATCTTGCACCACGAGCAGAATTAGAACGAAATCGATTATTACTAAGCTGATTTCTTGAAAAATATGGTGCAGAAACAATATTGGCTTGCAATATGAAATTTTCAAAAAGTTTGTATTTGTCTAACTGTTCTTCTTTTGTAAGAAGTAAAGCTTCAATATCATATTTTAAGCTTTGAGATAACAATTGTTAAAATGATCATAATTTTCAGAAATACTATAAAAAGTGGCCTCGATATGGTCATCGATAGGAGCTCCAATGACAGTGAAGGAGTCAATGGTTTTATTGATTTCTAGAAGATACAATGTGATAGTACGATCTTCCTTTAATGTCTTTAACTTCTTAATCTTTGTCCTGATGTATGAGACATGGTATGTAAATAAATTTATATATGTAATGAAATGTAAAGACCAATCGACTTAATTAAAAGCGGAGTAGTCATTGAAGAAAACAACCATATCATTGTCAATTAGTTTTGTTAAATATATTGACTTTATTCTTGAATTTCAAGATTGACCTGCACTGAATTTTCTTAAACATAAGATAAAACATGTTTTTCATAAAAAAAAATATAATTTAACATCACTTTATTATAATCAGAACCTCTTGTTGTCATAACAAAAAAATTTTCACAATCAAACTTGTTATTGATCGGTAAATTAAAATGATGAGGTAGTAGAAAGAAATATTAATTTAAAAAGTAATGGAAGAAGAAGTGATGATCATGAAAAAAAAAAACTAAACTCGTAATGCATTGTTATGCTATAAAAAGAAGAAATTATATTTAAAAATATATTTTAGATGTAGAATTTCGTAACGTGTCCATCCATTAAAAAAGAAATTGCTTATATAACACTTAGATATCCATCCTACAGGAAAGGAAGTATTTGATTTCTATATGTAATACATCACCGCATTCTACTATACGTCTCTATTTAATACTCCTAGTATATATCATTTTTTTTTTATTTTAGATATTTCAGTGTTTATTCTATTCGTTATTCATATATTAAAAAACAAAACTTAATTGGAAAAGTAATCATACATAACAAGGTTGAATGTAATTTCAACAGAAAGATTAAGGTATTAAAGTATACTCTTTTCATTTAATAAAATTGTATATAATTCGTTCATACAACAATTTTTACACAATCATTAAGCACATGGATCAATATTTTTTCTTAAATGAAGTAAATTTAAATGAACAAAAATATAAAATCATAAAATTGAAAATTTTGAGTTCTGTTAATAAAAACGAATTTAAACTGTTAAGTTGAATACCAATAAGTATGCATGTGAAAAAAATTTATACTGCAAAAAATAATGAAAATTATTGTCTGAACTATTTTTAGAATAATTATTATAAATATAAAGTAATTTATTACATATAATAGTTTGTAATTGAATAAAAATATAGATTATTTTAAACATATAGACTATTCCTTTAAATAATTAAAAGAAAACATTACTAATTCTCAAAAAAAAAAAAATATTAATAGTTACAAGACAAACCAAATGGTAACAGTTGCATACTAGGATATCATTATGTACCAATTTCTCAACCAACTCCTATATTTATTAAAGTGTTTTTATGAATAAGTATTTTCCACAATAATCATGCTCCTAACCCCACCAAATTCAGCACATGATATTCTCCCCCACGGTGGCACCATTTTCTATGCACCCATTCTTCTCTGTTCCAGTGTGGTTGAAGAATAAACTTTTCTTCCCCTCTCTCTGTCTCTGTTCATTACTTCACGCATATATTCCTCCAAATTCACTCTACTTTCTCTCATCCAATCAATCAAGGTACCCTTCTTCTCTTCCCTTTCGCACATTCTTTGATCCTCTTTTTCTTCACGCCAACTCTCTCTTCTGGGTTTCTGTCATCTTCAGATTCTCATCATAGCTTCACTACTGTTATCTTTAATTCCTTATTGCTGTTTGGTTGCTGAGAAACTCCCAGAAAATAATCAGTGTTCCCCTGTATTGATCCTCTGTTTACTCACAACATCTTTTTTTTTTTTTTTTTTTTTTTTTTTTTTTTTTTTTTTTTTTTTTTTTTTATAATTTTTTTTTTTTTTTTCTTTTTTTTTTTTTTTTTTTTTTTTTTTTTTTTTTTTTTTTTTTTTTTTTTTTTTGTGTAGAGTCTAGAAAGAAACTCAGAGTACATGACCCACTTCTGAATTTTCTTTGTTTTTTTCCTACTTCATTGGAAAAACTGAAAAGGACCAGTCTTTTTTTTTTTTTTTAATCTGGGTCTGGTGGTAGTCTTCTTATTTTTCTTCTTCTTCTGTTCTTAATAATACCATATTTTTCTTCATTTTCTCTGGGAAGTTACTTTATTCAGAGTGGTGGAAAATGTTGGGGACGGCTTTGCAATTTGGAGGTGTTCGTGGTGATGATCGGTTTTACATTCCGGTGAAGGCAAGGAAGAACCAGAATCAGCGTAAACCGGTCCAGAGAGAGAAAGGTGGTGAAACTGAGAGTGCTGATTCAATTTCAGAGAGGAAACTTATTGCTTCTGAGAATGGGAATCCGAATGAATCTTCATACTTGTTGAGCAAACCAACTTCTTGCTCTTCTGTAGAGCCTGCTACCAACATTGATAGGTTTCTGGAGTCCACAACTCCTTTAGTCCCAGCTCAATATTTAGCTAAGGTTGATCTCATCTTCTCCATTATGCATCTTTTCCTTTATGCAATTATGCAGTTGAGCTATCTTCTGAATGATGGTTTTTACTTTGCTGAACTTGGAGAGTACAACAATCTCCACATAGTGTATGTTTGAGTGTGAATTTGCAAAATTGATTTTGGTTAAAATTGAGTTCGAAGTCAAGTGATTTATGTTTAAGTGTTTTTATTCTTTAAGCAAGTCAGTATAGTAGTAAAACTCAGTATGGATTTCTTTATCGAATGCAAAAGTTGCTTCAAACAATCAATTTTGGACCAAGAATCAATTTGTCAGAATGAACTAAATATGTGAACAATATCATGTTGGCTGATATATATAAATGTAATCTTGGATGATTCAGCGTTAACACCTACACAAACACTTGTGCTTTGGTTTTCAGTTCGTATATGACTAACAGTTGATGGAATGCTAAATCTTGCGGAAATAGTTTACCAGCTTTAGGCATAAGATTGATGAATTTCACTCTTTTTTCACCCAGCTTACTTACTGTGGACTTGCTTTTGTTGTGTTGTGGGTGTAGACAACAATGAGAGGTTGGAAGACTTGTGATGTGGAATATCAGTCTTACTTTGCCCTTAATGATCTCTGGGAGTCTTTTAAGGAGTGGAGTGTATATGGAGCAGGAGTCCCTCTGGTACTTGATCAAAGACAGTCTGTTGTTCAATATTATGTTCCTTATTTGTCAGCTATTCAGCTATATGGTCAGTCAGATAAGAAGTCAAATACTAAGAGAAGGTATTAACAATTTTTCATCTCAATTATTAGAAACTTTTTAAACTTGTATTCTTTCTTTATTCTCCTTTATTTCTGGCCACTGATTCCTGTATGTTGCCAATGTGGTTATGTACATGTGAATTTACTGTTGGAATTCTAATAGTATGCTAAGCCATTGCTTTGTGTTATTGTCTCATTTTCATTTGTCATCAGGTACACCAGTGAAGACAGTGATGGTGATTACTACAGGGATTCAAGCAGTGAGGGAAGCAGTGACAGTGAATTTGGAAAAAGGACTGAACTTTTTATAGCGCAAGGAAATGGTCAATATTATAAAGGTGACACTTCTATTCAAATGAGCCGGCTATCTGTACATGATAAGCACAATAGAATGCAAGAGGGATTTTCTAGCGATGATAGTGAAACTGGGAATCCTCAAGATCTTCTTTTTGAGTATTTTGATCACGATCCTCCTTATAGTCGTGAACCATTGACTGACAAGGTTAGTACTGGTTTCAATTAATATGTGGCTTTTTTGCAGTTCATGTAAAAAGTCCATATTATATTTTTTATATTTGGACAGATACTTGATCTTGCAAGGCACTATCCTAGCCTCAAGTCACTGAGAAGTTGTGATTTATTGTCAGTTAGTTGGATGTCTGTAGCATGGTGAGAATAACTTGATTTTTTGCTTGCGTAACTATTGCTGCAATTTGTGCTATCTAACATTTTTCTATGGCATCTTTCAGGTATCCTATATATCGAATACCCACTGGTCCAACGTTAAAAGATTTAGATGCCTGCTTTCTTACATACCATACACTGCATACACCCTTGACAGGTAATCATGGAACCTTAACCCTATGTTTGATCTGTAGTGGCATTGTAGTTCTTACTTATCATAGTGCTGCTATCAAAAGATGCTTGTTATTGTTAGATTTACTCATGCATTTTAATGTCAAGACCCGCCAATCATTTGGGCTCATTATTGTTAGATGTACTAATTCATTTTAAACTTATATTCTCTTTACCTGTTTACAATATCTCAAGAACTTAGAATTATGAAAACAGAATTATTCTTTTTAGGTAATCAAATATGAATTAGGCGCCTACATAGTTTCTCAATCCCAGACTCTGGCACATAGCAGCCAGTCTAAAATTTTAGATGTAGATTGTAAATGCTAATGATTTCAAAATTAAAGGCTAATTCACAAGTAGTAAGCAAAAGTCATATATATTAAGGCAAACACATTAAGGATACAAGGAATCAAATAAGTTTAAGCCTATGAGGAATGTAAGAGCAGGAAGAAAGGGAACAAAGGGCAGAACTAAGAATAGCTTTAGAAAATGAAAGTAATGGGCTACCAGAGAGAACAGAAGCTTTTGAATAGAGGATGTGAAGACTTAAATTTGAACAAACGACTTGGCCCAAAAATGCAAATGTATGTGAGAGTGAAACAGAATGGTTTTTGTCCATAGCCTGTTTTAATCCACTTTCTCTAAACCAAACATAATCCCTGAAATGTCACTGCTACATTAGGGTTGAGGGTAATTATGGTTTTCTGAAAGTATTTCACAGTTGCAGTTATGAGTATATTTACTGCAAATGTTCTGCATTAGTGCATTTCCTCATCTTTCATCTTTGATAAGGAACAATTTGTCAGAAGCATGACACTTCTGAAAAATGATTCTAATAAATAGATTACTTCACTCGGTGATTGATTTTATCAACTTTTTCATACAAGTAAGGCTTTATTTCAAAAAAAGTAAAGGTGATTACAGTTTTATAACTTTACGGTCAATGTTCATTATTTTTTTTAAACTTTCTTTGTTTACGTTTTGCAGGAAATGGAGGTACTCAGGGTCCAATTTTGGTTTATCCAAATGACATGGATGGCGTACCAAAGATTTCTTTACCAACTTTTGCAATGGCTTCCTACAAGTTAAAGGGGTCTATATGGACACAAAATGGAGTTAGAGAGAGTCAACTAGCAAATTCTCTCTTGCAGGATGCAGATAACTGGTTACGGCAGCTTCAAGTGAATCACCCAGATTATCAGTTCTTCAAATCACATGGCACATACCACAGGTGAACCAAATGAAATGACATGTCATTACCTTCTGATGGCTAAATCCTAAAGCTGTTAGCTTTAAATTTCTGTGTTCATTGGTCAATGCAAACTTGGTATGATCCATCCATCAATAGAGACTGATGGCGTTGGCACTTCTAATGTGGATTCCTGTTCCTGTTACACATGCTTAAGCAACACAAAAGATGAGCTTGTCTCAAGTGAAGAGTGAAATAGAGATTGCTAAAGTGAAAAAACAAAAGAAAAAAAAAAAAAAAAAAAAAAAAAGAAGAGAGGGAAAAAGAGAAAAAAAAAAAAAAAAAAAAAAGGATAGGGGGGGAAAAAAAAAAAAAAAAAAAAAAAAAAAAAAGAGGGAA